>Ga0315288_10001700_pt1 | contig 28554 bp, 20 predicted proteins | sample YL17G11_20_MG_FD_203454 | JGI IMG/M metagenome (GOLD analysis project Ga0315288, IMG submission 203454) | Sediment microbial communities from Yellowstone Lake, YNP, Wyoming, USA - YL17G11_20 | ecosystem: Environmental > Aquatic > Freshwater > Lake > Sediment | place: USA: Wyoming | collected... | reverse complement strand
CCGCGGCCAGCCCCGACCAGGGCCGCAGCGCCCTGGATGCCGTCGAACTGATGAACATCGGCGCCAACTACCTGCGCGAGCACGTGCCCCAGGACACGCGCCTGCACTACGTCATCACCAAGGGCGGGGTGGCCCCCAACATCGTCCCGGCCGAGGCCGAGGTCTGGTACTACGTCCGCAGCCCGCGCCGGGCCGACGTGGACTCCATCTACGCCCGGCTCCTCAAGATCGCCGAGGGCGCCGCCCTGATGACCGAGACCACCTTCGCCGTCAACCTCCTCACGTCGTGCCGCGAGTACCTCCCCAACGACGTGCTGGGCGACCTCCTCATGGACTGCCTGACCCGGCTCGGCCCGCCCGCCTGGACGGCCGACGAGCTGGCCTTCGCCCAGGCCATCACCGACACGTTCGCCCCGGGGCAGAAGGAGGCGTCGCTCCGCGCCGACCACGTGCCCCCCTCGTACTGGGGTAAGCTCCTGGATGACACCATCTGCCCGCCCCTCGCCCGGGGTGAGTGCCTGCCCGGCTCCACCGACGTGGCCGACACGAGCTGGGCCACCCCCACGGCCTGCTCTGTCGCCTGCTGCGCCCCGCTCGGGACGGTCGGGCACTCCTGGCAGTTCACGGCCACCTCCGGCATGAGCATCGGCCACAAAGGCCTGCTGCTCTCGGCCAAGGCCCTGGCGATGGCCGGGAGCGAACTCCTCCGCCGCCCGGAGGTCCTGGCCAAGGCCCGCGAGGAGTTCAAGCACAAGACCGCGTAAACGCCTACAGTTCTCGAAAATAACCCCCATCATGTGCAGGAGACACAAAAAGACCGGCGAATACAGGCGGCTTCTACCCAGGAAGGGGAAAGACGCCTAAGCTCTTCTATCCATCGAAAGGAGGCAACATAAATGAAGCGTATCGCGGTACTCGCTTTGGTTCTGCTTCTCGCGGCGACGATGGTCTTCTCCGTGGTCGGCTGCAAGAAGGAAGACAAGAACGTCATCCGAATCGGCCTCATCGCTCCCATGACCGGTGACGCCAGCACCTTCGGGACGTCCACCAAGAACGGCTTCACGATGGCCATCGAGGAGGCCGGGACGACCGTAGCGGGCCTCACCATCCAGCTGTTCTTCGCGGACGACCGCAACGACGCCACCGAAGCTGTGAACGTGGCGACCAAGCTCGCCACCCAGGACAAGGTCCACGCCATCATCGGCTCGGTCTCGTCGAAGTGCTCCATCCCGGTCTCGGAGGTCGCCGAGGCCAACAAGGTCGTCCAGATTACGCCGACGTCCACCAACCCCAAGGTCACCTTAGACCCCGAGCGTAAGACCTTCGTCTTCCGGGCCTGCTTCATCGACCCCTTCCAGGGCACGGTCGGCGCCAAGTTCGCCCTCGACAACCTCAAGGCCAAGAAGGCCGCGGTCATGTTCGACCAGGGCAACGACTACACGATCGGCCTGGCCAACTTCTTCAAGGAGGCCTTCGTCGCCGGCGGCGGCGTGATTGTCGGCTGGGAGGCCTACGGCAAGGACGACGTCGACTTCTCCGCTCAGCTGACCAAGATTGCCGCGGCGAAGCCCGACGTCCTCTACCTGCCCGACTACTACAACAAGGTCAGTCTCATCGGCCAGCAGGCTCGCCAGAAGGGCATCAAGGCCCCCTTCCTCGGCGGCGACGGCTGGGACTCGTCCGAACTCGACTTCGCGACGATGGACGGCGGCTACTTCACGAACCACTACTCGGCCGGCGACACGCGTCCAATCGTCGTTGATTGGGTCGCCAAGTACACGGCCAAGTACGACGCCACGCCCGACTCTCTCGCCACTTTGGCTTACGACGCGACGAAGCTCCTGCTGAAGGCTATCGAGACGGCCGGCTCCAACGACACGACGGCCATCCGCGACGCCCTCCAGGGCATCTCGTTGGACGTCGTCTCGGGCCGCGTCTCGTTCGACGCTGACGGCAATCCGACCAAGGCCGCGGTCATCCTGCAGATCAAGGATGGCAAGCAGGTCTACGTCGCCACCGTCAGCCCGTAACCGAGCACCGTCTGCGCTTGACGTGAGGCGCGGGGAGGGGCGAGGCTTCCTTGCCCCTCCCCGACTTTACAGAGGTGAGACCGATGACCGGACTATTGGAACAGGTTTTCAACGGACTCCAATTGGGGTTCGTGTACGCCCTCATCGCCCTTGGCTACACTATGGTTTACGGCATAATCCGGCTGATCAACTTCGCCCACGGCGACATCTTCATGGTCGGGGCGTTCGTCGGCGTCCTGGGCTACACGGCCTGGGGGCTGCCGTTCCCCGTCGCCGTCGCCGTGTCGATGATCGTCTGCGCGGTCGCGGGCGTAACCATCGAACGGCTGGCCTATCGGCCGCTGCGCTATGCCCCCCGTATCGCCGCTCTCATCAGCGCCATCGGCGTCTCGATCTTCCTGGAATACTTCTGTTCCCTGAAGTTCGTGTTCGGACCCAACTACCGCGTGGTGACGCGGCCCTTCGAGGTCACGACCTTCACCGTGGGCGGGGCCAACGTGACGAACATCCAGGTGGTCGTGGCCGTCGTCGTCCTGGCCCTCCTGGCCGGGCTGCAATACATGCTCTACCGGACCCGCATCGGCAAGGCCATGCGAGCGGTCTCCCAGGACCACGACGCGGCCCGGCTCATGGGCATCAACGTGGACAGCGTCATCTCGGCGACCTTCGGCATCGGGTCGGCGCTGGCCGCGGCGGGGGGCGTGCTCTACGCCGTCGCCTACCCGCAGATCTGGCCTTTCCTGGGCATCATGCCCGGGCTGAAGGCCTTCACGGCCGCGGTCCTCGGAGGGATAGGGAGCGTGCCCGGCGCCGTGCTGGGGGCCATCATCATGGGCCAGGTCGACGTGCTGTCGGCCGCCTACATCTCCTCGCAGTTTCGGGATGCCATCGGTTTCTCGATTCTTATCATCGTCCTTTTGGTGCGGCCCACCGGGCTCCTGGGCTCGCGGCAGCGGGAGAAGGTGTAGACATGGCCGACAAACCTAGAGGCAAAGGTTTCTTCGCTCCCGGCGGGCGGCTGCTTCTCCCGGCGGTCCTGGTCGCCTTCTACGTCCTCGCCCGGGTCCTAGTCGCGGCCGGCCTTCTCAACGGCTACTGGCAGCTCATCCTGGACCAGTCGCTCATCGTGGCGACCGCGTCGCTGGGCCTTTCGCTGATCTACGGGTTCTGCGGCCAGTTCTCCCTGGGCCACGCGGCCTTCTACGGTCTCGGGGCTTACACGGCGGGCCTCATCAGCAAGCTCTGGGGGCACGGGGACCCGCTGTGGTTTGTGGGTTCCCTCCTCGCCGGGGCGGTGGTGGCGGGCCTGGTGGCCGTGGTCATCGGCCTGCCCATCCTGCGCCTGCGCTCCGACTACTTGGGTATCGCCACCCTGGGCTTCGGCATCATCGTCAAGGTTCTGATGGACAACTCCGGTAAGCTCATTCCCGAGACGGGCGGGGCCACCGGCATGACCGGCGTGCCGATGGTCGCCAACCTCACCTGGGTTTTCATCGTGGCCGTCGCGGCCATCTTCCTCGTGCGCAACCTGGTCTTCTCCCGCTTCGGGCGGTCCTGGGTGGCCATCCGCGAGGACGAGGTGGCCGCGGACGCCATGGGCATCAACACGACGCGGGCCAAGACCCTGGCCTTTGTCCTGGGCTGCGCCCTGGCCGGTCTGGCCGGCGCGCTCTACGCCCATCGCTACCCGTTCATCCACCCCTCCAGTTTCGACTTCCTGAAGTCCATCGACTTTCTCATCATCGTCGTCTTGGGCGGGCTCGGAAGCTTCAGCGGCACCGTCGCCACCGCCGTCGCCTGGGTCTTCCTCCTGGAGGGACTGCGGGCCGTCCTCGGCGTGGCGTTCGTCGACTACCGGGGCGTTGTCTATGCCCTCATTCTGGTTGCCGTCATCATCCTTCGGCCCCGGGGTCTTTTGGGCGGGAAGGAATGGAGCGCCCTGCTGCCGCGGCTCGGGCGCCGGGACGGACGGGAGGAGGCGAAGCCCCATGGCTGAGCCGCTGCTTCAGATAAAGGGGCTCACGAAGTTCTTCGGCGGCCTCCGCGCTGTTTCCGACTTCCACCTGGACTTGGGCCAGGGTGAACTCGTGGGGCTCATCGGCCCCAACGGCGCCGGCAAGACCACGGTCTTCAACCTTATCACCGGGATGCTTCCCCTCACCAGCGGTGAGGTCCGGTTCCGGGGCGAGAGCATCGTCGGCCTGCCGCCGCACCGTGTCTTCGGCAAAGGCATCGCCCGCACGTTCCAAAACATCCGTCTCTTCAAGGAAGCCACGGTCGAGGACAACGTGAAGGTCGTTCTCGACGCGCGGGCCGGCTACTCCCTACCCGCGGCCGCCATCCGGACCCCGGCCGTGCTCCGGTCCGAGGTCGCCCTCCGGGAAGAGGCCCAGCAACTGCTCGGTATCCTGGGGCTCGGCGGGCGCACCGACACCGCGGCCAAGAACCTCCCCTACGGCGCCCAGCGCCGCCTGGAGATGGCCAGGGCCCTGGCGGGAAAGCCCAGCCTGCTTCTCCTGGACGAGCCGGCCGCCGGCATGAACCCGGCCGAGGTCCGCGAGTTGGTCAGCCTCATCCGCGACGTGAAGGAGAAGTTCGGGCTCAGCATCCTCCTCATCGAGCACCAGATGGGCGTGGTCATGAACCTCTGCCCCAGGATCGTGGTCATGGACTTCGGGGAGATCATCGGCGAGGGCACGCCGGCCGAGGTCCAAGGCAACCCCAAGGTGCTCGAAGCCTACCTCGGACGGGGGGGTGTGGCCTGATGCTGCTCGAGGTTAAGGACATGAGCGTCTTCTACGGCGCTATCCAGGCCCTGCACGGCATTTCCTTCGGTGTGGCCGAGCGGGAGATCGTCACCCTCATCGGCGCCAACGGGGCCGGTAAGTCCACGACCCTGCGGGCCATCTCCGGCCTGCTCCGGCCCAAGACCGGGCAGATAGCCTACGACGGCCGGGACCTCGTCCGGGTGCCGGCGCACAAGATCGTGCGGATGGGCATCGGGCAGTGTCCGGAAGGCCGCCGGGTCTTCGGCATCCTCACCGTGCGCGAGAACCTCGAGATGGGGGCCTTCACGCGTCGCGACCGTAAGGAGATAGCCGACAGCATGGAGATGGTCTTCACCCGCTTCCCGCGGCTCCGGGAGCGGGTCAAGCAGCCGGCGAGCACGCTCTCCGGCGGCGAGCAGCAGATGCTGGCGATGGGCCGGGCTCTGATGTCCCGACCGCGCCTTCTGCTGCTCGACGAGCCGTCGATGGGCCTCTCGCCCATCCTGGTGGAGGAGATCTTCTCCATCATCAAGGCCATCAACGCCGACGGGACGACCGTGCTCCTGGTCGAACAGAACGCGGCCATGGCCCTCGGCATCGCGCACCGGGCCTACGTGATGGAGACGGGCCGGATCATCATCGAGGGCCCGGCGGCCAAGCTCCGGGACGACCCGCGCGTGCGCGGCGCCTACCTGGGGGACACGATTGAGGTGGCGATGTCGAGCTAGGGTGGTGGCGGCGGCCGTGGACCGGCCGCCCCGGCTCAAGCGCGCGGACGTTCTCGCTGTTTACGGCCAGGCCTTCCCGGCCTGGCTGTTTTGTCGCTCCCCGTGGCTCCGGCCCGAACCGCCGCTCCGGCCGCCTGGCTCGTTTCCGTGTCCGGCGGGATTCCGGCCCCTTGGCGGGAAGACTATCGCGCCCGAACGCCCAAGGGAAGGCAGGGAACGTCACGTGACCTTCTGCCCGCTTGGACCCTACCTGGAAGCCAGTGACGAGGTCCGCGAGGCCCTCGCCGCCGGCCGACCGGTCGTGGCCCTGGAGTCGACCATCATCTCGCACGGCCTCCCCTATCCCGCGAACCTTGACACGGCGGTGGCCGTGGAGGAGGTCGTGCGGCGCGGCGGGGCCGTCCCGGCGACCATCGCCGTCATCCGGGGCCAGGCCCGGGTCGGCTGCGACCGCGGCGACCTGGAGAGGCTGGCCGCCGGCGCCATCAAGGCCTCCGTCCGCGACCTGCCGGCCCTCTACGCCCGCGGCGGGACCGGCGCCACGACCGTGGCCGCGACGGCCACCATCGCCGCCCAGGCCGGCATCAGCGTCCTCGTGACCGGGGGCATCGGCGGCGCGCACCGGGGCTGGGGCGAAACCCTCGACATCTCGGCCGACCTGGAGGTCCTGGGCCGGGTCTCGTTGGCCGTCGTCTGCTCCGGGGCGAAAGCGGTCCTCGACGTGGCCGCCACGCTGGAGTACCTCGAAACGAAGGGGGTCACGGTGGTGGGCCTCGGGACCGACCGGTTCCCGGGGTTCTATCTCCGGGCGACCCCGTTCCCGGTGGACGCCGTCGCCGCGGACCCGACTGAGGCCGCGGCCATCGTCTCGGCGCGGCTGGCCTCCGGTCTTCCCGGGGCGGTGCTGGTGGCGGTCCCGATACCGGCGGCCGACGAACTGCCCCCGGCCGTGGTCGAAACCGCCCTAGCCGCCGCCTTAGGCGAGGCCGCCGCACGGGGGGTCACGGGAAAGGACGTCACGCCGTTTCTCCTGGAGGCCATGCGGCAGGCCACGGGCGGGCGTAGTCTGGGGGCCAACATCGCGCTCGTCCTCAACAACGCGGCCGCCGGCGCGGCCATCGCCGTCGAACTGGCCAAGGCCGGGGGGAGTCGCCCCTAGACTAGCCGGCGGCCTTCCCCGCGCTCACCCGCTCGTAGACCATCCGACCCACTTGGGCGATGGCCTCGTCGGCGGCCCGGTCGTCCTTGGCGTCCTTGGTGCAGACGGTGAGGACGTACTCCTGCCCGGGCAGGTAGAAGAGACCGGTCTCGTGGCGGACGCCGCCGATCCAACCGTTCTTGTGGGCCACTTCGATGGGGGGAAGGGCGCCGGTCGCCCGGTGCTCGGCCGGCTCGAGCGGCAGATACTTGGTGAGGTGCTCGTTGAACTGCTGCTGCTTGAGGATGCGAATCATCTGGATGGAGGCGTGCATGGACACGACCTTGTTCTGGGACAGGAGGGTCATGAGCCGGGTCATGTCCCCCGGCGAGATGACATTGACGTCCTTGCGGTCGGCCGCGACGACCTGGAGCTTGTGGTAGACCCGGATGTTCGGCAGACCCAGTTCCCGCATGAAAGCGGTCGTGGCGTCAAGGCCGATGATGTCCAGGAGCAGGTTGGTGGCTGTGTTGTCGCTGACCACGATCATCAGGGTGATCAGGTCGAGGACCGAGAGTTCGGTGCCCGGCGTCAGGTACTGGAGGACGCCCGACCCGCCGACTTGGTCGTGCCTGGCGATGGGCACGGGCCGGCCGAGGTGGAGCAGACCCTTCTCCGCTTGGCGGAAGACCTCGGCCATGATGGGGACCTTGATGACGCTACAGGCGTAGAAGAGCCCGTCGGGGTTGTGGGCGAACTCTTCCCCCGTGCCCAGATGCCGGTAGGAGAGGCCGAAGGTCGCGGCCACCCGGCCCAAGGTCTCCAGGACCCGCTCCCAATCCATGGGCGCCGGCTCCTTCCGTTGCCGCGGTTAGAAGGGTTGATGGCCGGCCCGGAAGGTGACCAGGCCAGCGGCAGGCAATTAGGTGCCGGAACGGTCTTTCCTGCAAGCTACGGGGGGAAGGTGGTTCCTTGGACCAGCCCGGCGGCGGCCGGCGGCGTCCCCGGCTCGGTGTCTTCGGCGACGTGGTCCTCGACATCGTCGTCCTGCACCGGGAGGACGCCGCGCCGGACAGCGATTCCCGCGCCGGCATCACCCCGACCGCCGGCGGTTCGGCCGCCAACGTGGCCGTCTGGGCGGCGCGCAGCGGCCTGGAGGTGGCCTTCTTCGGCCAGGCCGGCGATGACCTCGTCGGGCGCCAGTTGAAAGCGGACCTGGCGGCGGAGGGCGTGGCCGTGGACAGGCCGGCGGGCAACCTCCTCCTCGCCGCCTCCGCCCCCACCGGCATCATCATCGTGAACGTCCATGGCCCTTCCCGGACGATGGTCACCGACCGCGGGGCCAATCTCTCGCCCCCGCCTGACCTGGTCCGGGCTGAGGCTCTCGTCGCCTGCGCCTGGCTGCACCTCACCGGCTACTCGTTCTTCGAGCCCGGTCCGCGCGAGGTGGCCCGGAGGGCCGTAACGGCCTGCCGGCGTCTGGGCGTACCCTTCAGCGCCGACCCGTCGTCCTACCGCCTCCTCCGGGAGTATGGGCCGGAGCGCTTCCTGGCCGACGTGGACGGGGCCGCGGCCCTCTTTCCCAACCGGGACGAGGCTCGCGAGCTGACGGGCCGGGACGACCCGGCGGAAGGGGCGACCGAACTGGCTCGACGGTTCCCGATGGTCGCGGTCAAACTGGGACCGGACGGCTGCCTCGTGGCGGCCCGGGGGGCGCTCCGGGCCGTGCCGGCTGCCCGGCCGGACGGCGCGGCCATCGACCCCACGGGGGCCGGCGACGCCTTCGCGGCCGGCTTCCTCGCCGGGCTCCTGGGCGCGTCGGGGACGGCCGATCCGGAGGCCGCGGCGCCGGCGACGGACCCGCAAGCCGCGGCGCAGGTCGCCGTCAGGCTGGCTGCCCGGGCGGTGCGGGTGATCGGGGGGCGAGGCCGGGGCTGAGCGGCCGAGGCGGGGGAGGAGCGGCTACCGGCCGCGGGCGGGGGCGTTCGGGTCCTTGCGACGGCGCTCGAACCGGAGGTAGTCCATGTAGTCCATCAGCCTCTTCCGGTCCTCGGGGTGGAGGTCCATCAGGCGGCGGACGGCCAGTTCCACGTCGGGCTCGCGGACGACGGCCGGCCAGCGGACCTCGGCCTGTCCCAAGAGGAAGTCGAGACTGACCGCGAAGAACTCGGCTATCCGCTTGAGGGTCGCCAGGTCGGGCGTGCGGGTCCCGCTGATGTACTGGGAAACGGTCGACTTCCCGAGATGGAGGGCCTGGGCCAACTCCACCTGGGACATGTCGCGCTCTTCCAGAAGGGTCTTGAGTTGCTCTCCGAAGGCGGCCCGGGTCATTTGTCCACATGATAGCCCTTCCCGTGCTTTGCCCACCCTCAAGTTCCCGAAAGCGGAACAGCCCCCTTTACAGTTCCCGCATCGCGAATTATCATGTAACTACCTGGGCGATGTTGCCAGGGAAGGGGTGGGGCGGCATGCGGGAACGGGGGCGGAGCGCCGAGTCAATTCTGGCAGCCCAACTGGAACGAACCTTCAAAGAGGCGGCGTTCTTCATCCGGGTTCCCCTGGGCGATTTGGCCCTCGTCCATCCGGAGGCCGCGGTGTGCGCGAGCAAGGAGGAGTTCCTCTTTCCCCACCTGGAGACCCTGAGGGCCCTCATCCGGCTGGGACTCGAACACGTCCCGGCCGAGGTTGACCGCCTGGCCAACGAGTACTCCGAGGTCGGGCGGGCGCTGGCGAAGAAGGTGGCTTCGGCCTAGCCGGGCCGGCGGTGGCGGGTGGAGCTGGGCGCCCTCGCTGGCCGAACCCACGCGACGGGCGGTCCCCTCCGGGGGGGGCCGCCCGTCGGCTTCCGCGGCGTCGCGCCCCCTCGCGTCGCCGCGACCCCTGAGGCGCCGCGCCCCCCCTGTTGTGCCCGCGACCCCCAGAAGTAGAGGTAAATGACCGAAGACTATCGAAATCAGATTGGTTTTGGGACCCTGTAACGGCGCTGGTTCCCTGGTTTCGACAGGGCCTTCCAGGTCTTCGCGGTACCGAGTTCCTTTAAGGAGGAGCGACCCGTGAAATCGCCTGGTAAGCTCGGCGGCGCGCTGGCGTCGATCCTGGTCCTTACCCTGGCCCTGAGTTCTCTCCTGACCCCGCTCGCTGAGGCCGCGACCGTCCGCCGGGCACCCCCCGCGCCCTTCGTCACCGACGAGATCATCGTCAAGTTCAAACCGGGTGTCGAGGGGACGGCCCGCGATAAAGCCCTTACCGGCGCGGGGCTTCTCAAGGTGAAACGGAAGTGTTTCTGGGGGAACCAGAGTCTCGAGGTCGTCAAGCTCCCCGCCGGCGCTGACAGCAAGGCTCTCATCGCCAAGCTGAAGAGCATGGCCGGCGTGGCCTACGCCCAGCCGAACTACATCTACAAGCCCTGCGCCGCCGCCCCCGACGACCCGCTCTTCTCCGAGCAGTGGGGACTCAACAACAGGCTCTTCCCCGCCTACGACATCGACGCCCTGACGGCTTGGGACATCACCACCGGTTCCCCGACGGTGGTCGTGGCCGTTCTCGACGAGGGCGTCGACATCAGCCATCCCGACCTGGCCGCCAACATCTGGGTCCACCCGCCGGAGCCGGTCGGTGTCGACAACGACGGTGACGGTTTCACGGGCGCGGCCGACCGGAACGGCTGGGACTTCTTCTGGAACGACAACACCGTCTTCGACTCGGGCATCGCCGACGACCACGGCACCCACGTGGCCGGGACCATCGCCGCGGTGATGAACAACCTCACGGGCATAGCCGGCGTGGCCCCGAACGTCAAGATCCTCCCCCTGAAGTTCATAGGTCCGGCCGGCGGCTCGACCATGGGCGCCGTCCAGGCCATCAACTACGCCATGAAGCACGGCGTCAAGATCATCAACGCCAGCTGGGGCTCGGGGGCCTACGACCAGGCCCTGAAGGACGCCATCCAGGCCTTCGGCGACACCGGGGGCGTCTTCATCGCCGCCGCCGGCAACGGCGACGCCTCGGGGTACGGGTTCAACACGGACATCACGCCCTTCTACCCGGCCTGCTACGACCTTCCGAACATCATCTCCGTGGCCGCCGTCGACAAGCAGGGTGGCTTCGCCCGGCTCTCCAACTACGGCCGGAGGACCGTCGACCTGGCCGCCCCCGGGGTTAGCATTACCGGCACGAAGCCCTCGACCGGGCCGGTCTTCGGACCGGCGGCCGTCGAGGTCAGCGACCCCTCTTTGATCTACAAGGCCGTGGTCTGGGGCTTCGGCGCGGAGAGCTTCACGGACGACACGGCCCGGCGCGAGGCTCTCGAACAGACCATGATCTCCCTGGGCCTGGTCCCCGGGAACTCGGTGCTCCTCGTCGATGACGACCAGTCCGACACGGGCTGCACCGATGTCGGGTCAACCTACTCCGGCCCGCTCACGGCCCTGGGCTACGCGGTAACCGTCCTGGAGGTCATCTCCGACCAAGGCCATTTCCCGCCCCCGGTCCCCGATGGACCGGGGGCGCCCACCCTGGTCCTGTACGACGGTGTCGTCTGGTTCACGGGCGAGGCCTTCGGTGGTAGCGGCGTCGACTGCCTCACGCCCAACGACCAGGCGAACCTCACGTCCTACCTCAATCTTGGGAGAAGGCTCTTCCTGAGCGGCCGGGACGCCATCTGGGGCATCGAGACCACGAGCTTCGTCCGCAACACCCTCCGCGTCTGGGACCTCGGCGAGTACGACGGATCGGTGAACCCCCACACGGGTCTCTCCGGAGCCGGGGGCGCCTACGCGGGGGCGGACTGGAGCGGCCAGTTCCTGGGGACAAACGATGAGAACTTCATCGCCCCCTGGGGTTCCCTGGCCCGCGTGGGCCTCAACTACACCGGGGGTTCCTACCCGGACGCCTACGGCGAGATGGACGGCACCTCGGCGGCGGCGCCCTACGTGTCCGGGGTCGCGGCCCTGCTCCTGAGCCGTCGCCCAGCGGCCACCCCGGACGACATCGTGGACGCCATCACGTCGACGACGACCCAGATGGCCGTCCTGCAGCAGACCACGGTAACCGGCGGCCTGGTGAACGCCAGACGGGCTCTGGAGGCCATGGACCTCGGCGTGAGCATCACGCCGGTCGCCCTCAGCCTCGCCGAGGGCGGCGCCGGGTCCGGGTACACGGTCGCCCTGCGCAGCGAGCCCACGGCCGACGTGACCATCACCGCCGTCCCCGGACCCGGGGTCGCCGTCGACAACGGCAAGGGCGGCGCGACCCTGGTTTTCACCTTGGCGAACTGGAACGTGCCGCAGACCATGGCCGTCAGGGCCGTGGACGACAGCGTGGTCGAGGGCCCGCACACCGGGCTCATCACGCACACGGCCCAGGGCGGGAACTACCAGGGCTCCGCTGTGCCCACCGTCACGGTCGCCATAACCGACAACGATTCGCCCGGGGTCACCGTCACCGAGAGCGGCGGGTCGACCAGCGTGACCGAGGGCGCCGCGGCGGGCCAGCCGGGCCATTCGGATACCTACACCGTGGCGCTGAACCGGCCGCCGAGCGCGAACGTGACCATCATCGCCTCGCCCGACAGCCAGGTCGCCGTGAACAACGGCGCCGGCGGCCGGACGTTGGTCTTTACCCCGTCCGACTGGAACCTGCCCAAGACCTTCACCGTCACCGCCGTCGAGGACAGCCTCCTTGAGGATTCGCACGTCGGGGCCATCAGCCACGGAGCGAGCGGCGGCGGGTACACCGGCTGCGCCGTCGCCGCCGTCACGGTGAACGTGACCGACAACGACAAGCCCGCCGTCGTCATCACGGAGTCGGGCGGCTCCACGGTGGTCACCGAAGGCGGGGCCACCGACACGCTCTCGATTGTCCTGAGCGGGCAGCCGTCCTCGGACGTGACCGTCACGGCCACCATCACCGACGGTCAGGTCACGGCGATGGGCCCGTCCGGGACGAACATCCTGACCTTTACCGCGCTGGACTGGGGCGTGGCCCAGACCGTGACCGTGACCGCCGTTGACGACGTCGACATCGACCGCCTGCACACGAGCGTAATAAGCTACACGGCCGGCGGCGGCGGGTACGACCCCGGGACACCGGTGGGCGCGGTCACCGTGACGGTCATCGACAATGAACTCCCCGGCGGCGTCTCCATCATCCAGCCCGGCGGCGCCACGACCGTTTACGAGGGCGGGGCCACGGCCACCTACTCCGTGGTCCTGACCGTGGCGCCCAGCGGCGGCGTGACCGTCACCGCCACCCCGGACTCAAGAGTCACCGTGAGCGACGGCGTCGGCGGCCGGACCCTGGTCTTCACGACGGTCAACTGGAACGTGGCGCAGACCTTCACCGTCACGGCCGTGGACGACATGGTCGTGGAGGGCGTCCACACCGGAACCATCACCCACGCCGCCACCGGCGGCGGGTACGACACGGTGACCATCGTCCCCCTGACGGCCACCATCAACGACAACGACTTGCCGGTGGTGACCGTCGCCGAGAGCGGCGGCACGGCCGTGACCGAGGGCGCGGCCCCCGGTTCGCCCGGCTACTCCGACACCTACACCGTCGTCCTGGGCCGCCAACCCTCCGGGACCGTGACCGTCACGGCCGTCTCGGCCGGCCAGGTCGCGGTGATCGGTCCGTCCGGTACGAACAGGCTTACGTTCACCACCGCGAACTGGAACGTGGTCCAGACCGTCACGGTCACGGCCGTTGACGACGCCGTTGTCGAGGGAACGCCTCACAACGGGGTCATCACCCACACGGCGAGCGGTGGCGGGTACACCGGCTGCGTCATCGCCGCCGTCATGGTCGGGGTGACCGACAACGACACGCCGTCGGTGGTCGTGGCCCAGTCGGGCGGCTCGACGACCGTCACCGAGGGCGCCCTGTCCGGCGCGCCTGGACACTCCGACACCTATACCGTGGTCCTCGGGGCCCAGCCTTCCGCCCCGGTCACCATCACGGCCAGGGCGGAAAGCACCGTCATCCCTGCCTGGCCGACCAAGGCTCTCGTCTGCGCGCCCGGAGGGACGCCCGGCGCGAGCGCCGGCCTGACCTTCACCCCGACCGACTGGAACGTGCCCCAGACCATCACCGTCGCGGCCGTGGACGACGATCTTATCGAGGGCGTGCACGCCACGGTCATCAGCCATGTCGCGAGCGGGGACGGCTACAATGGATGCGCTTCACCCAGCGTCACGGCGGGCATCGTCGACGACGACACGACCGGCGTGAGCCTCGCGGAGAGCGGCGGGTCGACCGCGGTGACCGAGGGCGCCGTGAACCCGGCCCCGGGCGCCGGCGACACCTATGACGTGGTCCTGACGCAACTGCCCAACGGCAACGTGACCATCACCGCCTCCACGGTCGGAGGCAAGGTCACGGTGTCCCCCGCCGGCGGGCCGCCGGGCGCCAGCGCCACGCTGACCTTTACGACCGAGAACTGGAACGCGCCACAGACGGTGAGCGTAGCCGCCGTGGATGACGTCACCGTCGAAGGGGACCACACGGCGACCATATCCCACTCCGCCACGGGCGGCGGGTACGACGGCGTCCTCATCGCCAACGTTTCCGCCACGATCATCGACAACGACATACCCGGGGTGACGGTGACGGCGTCCGCCGGCGGGACGACGGTGAACGTGACGGAGGGCGCGCTGAGCCCGGCCCCGGACGCCGCCGACGCCTACACCGTGGTCCTCGCCTGCAGGCCGAGCGGCAATGTGACCATCGTGGCCACCTCGACCGGGGAGGCCACGGTGACCGGGCCGTCCGGGACGAACAGCCTGACCGTCACTCCGGACAGCTGGAACTTGGCCCAGACCTTCACGGTCACGGCCGTGGACGACGCCGTCGTCGAAGGGACGCACGCAGGGTCGATTTCCCACACCGCCACGGGCGGCGGGTACTTCGGGGTGACCATCTCGAACGTCACCGCCACCATCACCGACAACGACCTGCCGAGCGTGACCGTGACCGAGACCGGCGGCTCGACCGCCGTGACCGAGGGCGCCCTGCCCGGCGCGCCTGGATCCTCCGACACCTACACGGTGGTCTTGGATCACCAGCCTTGCGCCGAGGTGAGCATCACCGTGAGCGCCGCGAGTCAGGCGCTGGTCAGCGCGGGAGGCTCTCCGCCGGGGGCCGCGGCCACCCTGATTTTCACCACCGCTACTTGGTCCACGCCCCAGACGGTGACCGTCCAGGCCTACGACGACGAGATCATCGAGGGCCTCCACAAGGGGGTCATTTCCCACTCCGCCTCCGGCGGCGGGTACACGGGGTGCGCCATGGACGGCGTCATTGTCGACGTCACCTGTGACGACATCCCCGGGGTTTCCATAACTCAGGGCGGCGGTTCGACCAACGTGACGGAAGGCGCCGTTGTCCCGAACCCGGGCGCGACCGACACTTACGCCGTCGTCCTCACCCACGTGCCCAACAGCGACGTCACGCTAGACGTCACGGCGTCGGGCCAGGTGGTCGTGTCGTCCGGCGGGGCGGGCGGCCCGTTCGGAGGCGCCGCCACGCTGACCTTCACGACCCAGAACTGGAACGCGCCCCAGACGGTGACCGTGACCGCCGTCGACGACTCGGTCGTCGAAGGCCCCCACACCGGGACCATCACCCACGCCACGAGCGGCGGCGGTTATGACGCTCTGGCCTGGGGCGGCGTGACCGCTTATGTCACCGACAACGACCTCCCCAGCGTGACGGTCGTCGAGACCGACGGGACCACGAGCGTGACCGAAGGCGCCTTGCCCGGCGAGGCCGGCTACTCCGACACCTACACCGTGGTCCTCGACCACGAGCCCTGCGGGGACGTGACCGTTGCCGCGAACCCATCGCAGCACGTCACGGTCGACAACGGCCTCGGCGGGCTGACTCTCGTCTTCACCACACTCAACTGGAGCACGCCCCAGACCTTCACCGTCCAGGCGGTTGACGACACCATCGTCGAAGGAACCCCGCACCCCGGGGTCATCATCCACGGGGCGAGCGGCGGCGGGTACACCGGGTGCGCCATCGCCGGCGTCACCGCCCAGATCACCGACAACGACGTCCCGAAGGCGACCGTCACCCAGAGTGGCGGCGCCACCGCCGTGACCGAGGGCGCCTCTTCGAGCGCGCCGGGATACTCCGATGCCTACACGGTCGTCCTGAACAACGAGCCGAGCGGCGCGGTAACCGTCACGGCCGGCGTCTCGCCGACCGGGACCGTCACCGTGGCGGCTCCGGGCCGCCCTCCCGGCGCCAGCACGCCCCTGACCTTTACCACGGCCAACTGGGCCACCCCGCAGACCATCACCGTGCGGGCCATCGACGACACCGTGGTCGAGGGCCTGCATGTCGCCACCATCACCCATGCCCCGAGCGGCGGCGGGTACGACCTGGGGAGCATCCCCGAGGTCACCGTGTCTGTGACCGACAACGACCTTCCCGTCGTGACCGTCACCGAGAGCGCCGGCTCGACCCGGGTCACCGAGGGCGCCGCCCCTGGGACTCCGGGCGCCACCGACACCTACACCGTGGTCCTGGGGCGCCGGCCCTCCGGCGCCGTCACCATCAGCCTGACGACCTCACCCGACGGCTGCCTCGCCCTGGCCACCGGCGGAGGGGCCCCCGGTCCGGCCGCCACCCTGACCTTCACCACCTCGAACTGGAACGTGGCCCAGACGGTCACGGTGAGCGCGAACGACGACGCCATCGTCGAGGGGACGCACCCGGGGACCATCACCCACACGGCCAGCGGCGGCGCCTACGACGGCGTCGTCATCCGGAGCGTCTCGGTGACCGTGACCGACAACGACCTACCCGCGGTCACCCTCGCCGAGACCGACGGTTCGACGGCGCTGACCGAGGGAGCGGCCCCCGGCCAGCCGGGTTCGACCGACACCTACACCGTCGTCCTGGTCCGCCAGCCGTCCGGAACGGTGACCATCACGGCCACGGCCTCGCCGGCGGACAGGATAACCTTGAACGCCGGGGCCGGCCCAGGTCAGTCCGCCACCCTGACCTTCACGACCACCGACTGGAACGTGCCTCAACCCATCACCGTCGTCGTCGTCGATGACGCCCTGGTCGAAGGGAACCACACGGCGGCGATAGGCCACGGCGCCTCGGGCGGGAGCTACACCGGAGTGACCATCGCCCCGGTGAGCGTGACCATCACCGACAACGACCCCGGCCTGGTCATCGGAGGCGAGCCTCTTACCGTCCAGGAGGGCGGGTCCGGCGACACCTACACCGTGGTCCTCAGCACACCGCCCACGGCCGACGTGACCGTGACCGTAACCCCCGACCAGCGCGTCACCGTCTCGAGCGGCGGCGGCTCATCCGGACCGCTCACCCTCGTCTTCACCGCGGCCAACTGGAGCGTCCCCCGGAGTGTAACCGTGGAAGCCGCCGGGGACCAGAACACGGAAGCGGGGACGGCGACCATCACCCACGCGGCGGTCAGTACCGACCCGGCCTACACGGGCTTGCCGGTCCGGAGCGTGAATGTCACCGTGACCGTCACCGGGGAGGACTCGTCAAGCGGCGGCCACCGAACCATCGACCCAAGGTGCGACACTGTCTTGCGTTTCGGCAACGGGGTCACGGTGTTCGTTCCGGCGGGCGTGGTCGGTCCTCCGGCGCCCGGCGACAGCCTGTGGATGGCCGTCACCGGAGTGGCCGCGCTACCGGACCCTGGCGCCTCTTCGGGCCGGTTCACAAGTCCCGGGGTCTATTTCGACCTCTCGATGGTCCTCGATCAGCCCCGGGGAAGCAGCGAGGTCCACGACCTCGTCCGACCCATCACCATCGTGGTCGAGCTGGACGCGACGCGCCTGTCCGGTGTCGACCCGGCGAGGGTCGGGCTCTATGTCTACGACCCCGACGTCTCGGATTGGGTCTTCGTGCCTGGCCGGTACGACCCGGAGGCCGGCCTCCTCGTGGCCAGCCTGTGGCACCTGTCGGAGTACGGGGTGCTGTCGTCGGAGCGGACCTTTGGCGACGTTGCCACCCACTGGGCCCGGCGCGACATCGAGATCCTGGCCGGCCGGAAGATCATCCAGGGCGTTTCGCCGTGGTCCTTCGCGCCCCAGGAACTCGTGACGAGGGCGCAGTTCTGCGCCCTGCTGGTCCGGGCCCTGGGCCTCCCCAAGGAGGGGTCAGGGGTAACCCCCTTCGCCGACGTGCCCTCCGGAGCGTGGTTCGCCCGGGAGGTCCACACGGCCTATGATGCCGGCTTGGTCCAGGGTCTTGGCCCGACGACCTTCGGACCGGAACGGCGCATCACCAGGCAGGAACTGGCCGTTCTCCTGGCCCGGGCCCTTGAGCAGGCCGACCTGGCCCAGGGGCTGGGCGCGGCGGAGATAGCCTACCTGCTCCGCGACTTCACGGACGCTAAGCTCTTGGCCCAGTGGGCCAGGGAAGGCGTGGCGCAAGCCGTCGGGGAGGGCCTCGTGAAGGGCCGCACACCGACGACCATCGCCCCCCTCGGGACGGCGACGCGCGCCGAAGCCGCCACGATGCTGAAGAGGCTGATGGACCAGACAATGAAGCTCCCGGTCACGTTCACCGGCCTGCTCCACGTGAGTACCCAGGGCGGCCGGCACCTCGAGTTCACCTACGCCGGCGGCCCGGGCGACCTGGACCTCACCTACGCTTCGGGCAACAGCGCCATCGTGGCCGAACTTGAGGGCCGCGCCGGGCAGACGGTGACCATCGTTGGGTACTTCGATCCGGACGGAAAGGCGACGGACCCGGAGAGCCTGCCCTTCGCCCTGCAGATTGTGACCGACTAGGGCCGGTCACGCGGGTCGCGGGCGTGGCTCCGGCTCGGCCTTACCGAGGGTCGCGGGCGTGGCCCTGGCGGCGCCGGACCACGCCCCGCTTCCCTCGTGAAGGCTGCCCCACGCGGCCCGCGCCGTCGAGGAGCGGGAGAAGGCCGAGATCGGCGTACGGGTCACTCTTGAGGAGCCCACGCGGGAGAGGAAGAAGGAAACGGCCGCAGCCGGGCTCTACGAGGCCCCCTGGGGCAAACATCCGCGCTTGCAGATGCTTCCGAGCGAGGACTAGTAGAAGGCAAACGCATCGACTACCCGCCGTTTTCACTGGCTCATCCGCAGCTACCCTTCCCCTCTGCGTAATCGGGAAAGCATATCCGAAGGTTCCGCAACATCTCAAAGAGACTCGTATAAGGCACAGCAAACTGCCTACAGAGATCGGGAATCTTGACGGTTCTCCTGGCCAAAGGGCTCGGGGCTTCATGGGTCACGACCACGCATCCCTCAACTTTCGCGTATGCCACTAGCCAGCAATCTGCGCTATTGGCCGCCTCCGCCTTGGCTTCCGCGGTGAATTGCCCTTGTTGCTGAATCCAATTCATGATGTCACTGTAGACTTGAACGATCTTTTCATCATCCGTCGAGGCAAACGCGCCCCCCACATACCTATCGACCCAAGCCGCGAGGTCGTCTTTTCCCTGGTCTAACTCCTGCCTAACGCGATCGATGCTTCGGATTTCCCCGGTACGGGCATGGGCAACCAGACCTGACCAAAAGCCGGGGGCCAAATCAAATGCATAGTAGCGGCGGGCCGCATCAATGAAGACATTCGCATCGAGAGCATACTTCGCATTCCCCATCATTGCGGCCTCTCGAATCCAAGAGAATCCACGTACTTATCGAAGGTCGCCCCGTGGAGCCCTGTCAGTTCATAGGCGTCGGCGTAGGAAATCTGGCCTTCCTGGGCGGCGCGGATCACGGCGGAGGCGAACCGCCGCCCCACACGGAAATGCTGACTGGCAAAAAAGTCCCCGCCGCTTGCTCGGCTGGCGGAGACGCGCAATTCATCCTCCCGGTAAGCGCGGTAGAATTCTAGAAAGCGACTCTTGTCAATCAGGTCTAGGTCCAGCGCCCTTCGGGCCGCGACGAGCCTACTGACCTTGAAGTGCCGAGCAACATCCTGAAACGGTTCGTCGCCCTGTAGAAGAGAAGGCCAAACGCGGCGCAGTTCAGCTTGCGGCACAAGAAACTCTGCGGCGACACGATTGCAGGCCAGTTCGGTCGTATCGCTGGCTGGCTGCATCTCACGCAAATCGAACGCGGCACTGGTACCGAAGTACACGTGAGCCAGCTCGTGCGCGAGTGTAAACATCTGAGCCGCCTTAGAGTCCCGGCCGTTGACGAATACCAGGGGGGCGTACTCGTCCGCGAGAACAAAACCTCGAAACTCGCCGACATCGAGCTTGCGATGGGTGTTATTGCCGACCACGCCGTTGATGATGGCAAGGATGCCGGCCTCTTCCATGGCTCGCCACAGGGTACGCATGGCTTCCGTCCAAGTCGGCGGCGCGGCAGCCCATTCCCGACCGAAATCCAGCATGCGACGCATGCGCTGGGCGACGACCGTGGGTTCCTCGTCAAGCCGCGCAGAACCCGCGAAGGGAAGCGGGCTCTGGCCCTGGTCTAGTAGATACTCCCGCATCCAGGCCTGACGCCTCTGCATCATCTGGACGGTTTCCAGGAGGTCGGGGCTCGGTGTGCCCACTGCGTCATCGTCACGAGTGCGAAAGTGCGGGATTGGCAGAGAGTCATGGGGTGGCTCATCGAGAAAAAGGAAGCCGAGCGGTGTCCGAGTAGCTCTTGCCAGGCCCTCCAGCTGCCGCAAGGTCGGCCTGCGCGTGCCGGCCATCCATTCCCAGACCCCCGGGAACTTGCCGCTCAACTCCCCCTCGGTCAGGTTAGACCGACTCAGCGCCCACCGTATGGTCCGTTGGCTCACGGCCACCCTGCTCACAAAACAACCTCCCTCCGAAGACCGCTCCTGTCTGTGGCCGCCATTTCCTTATCCCGCCACCGCGCCACGGCTTCGGACTATCGGACTGGGTTCGGGGCAGCAGTCTATTCAGCATACGTAGGGCGCCCACCTACCACCCGGTAAGCAATCATCGCCAACCTTTCGGTTGTCCGGAGCAGGCCGCTGGGGAGCGGGGCGTGGGCCGGCGTAGGCCGCCTTCGAACCAAGATTCCCGAGGGCCCCTCGGGTATCTGTTCGTTAAGGCCGAGCCGGAGCCGCGTTCCGCGACCCGGTCGGCCGAGCCGGAGCCGGCGGGCCTAATCCGGGCCGGCCAGGATTCGGATGTCCTCAAGACGGACGTGTAGGCCGGCGGCCTGGCTGAGAACCATGTTGACGAGCCCGGTGTGGTTGAGGTGCATCATGCAGAAACCGGGAAGGAAGGTGTGCCTGGCCCCGAAGACGGGGGTCCGGCGTGCCTCGGTCACCAGACCCTCGAAACCCAGCATGTGGTACATGGCTACGTCCTTGACTCCGGTCCGGCCCCGGGAGAAGGCGGGGCCGACGACCCAGGTGTCGAGGACTCCGGTCAAGGGATCGGCTCGGATGACCTGAAGGACGTGTTGGACGGGGCAGCCCGCCCCTGCCGGGCGGCCGAGGACGATGTCTCCTCGCTCGATGCTCCACAGCTCCACGAGGTCGGGGCGGAACGGTAGGACAATCTTCCTAGCCGAAGGCTCGCCAGGTAGCGGCTGCAGGACGAAGTCCCAGGCGTGGCCCAGAATGTCGCGGGGCGGGCGGGTAGGGTTCGCCGGGAATGGGCCGAGCCCGCCCTCGCGGTCGGGGCCGGCCATCGATTTCCCGGAGAAGGGGCAGTCCTCCGGGTGGTGGGCCCCGTCATCCATCCCGGCCGCGAACTCCGCGCACGTTCGAGCCCCGCAGAGCCCGCAGTCCTTACCAGGGGGACGCCAGCCGTCCATCTTCCTACTCCCCCCGGAAGAGATGCTCGGCTATGGCGCCTTCGAGCCGGCGGACGACTCCGAAGTGGTGTTGCCAGCCTATCTCCTTCTTGCCCACGCAGATGGTGCACGTTCCGAGAGGGGGTACCCCTCGGAGGAGGAGACCCTCGGGCTCGACGGGTTCCGAGGCGGCAATCAGGTCGAAGAGCCGCTGCAGAGCCGTGCCTTGGAGGGCGTTGGTCTCGAAGACCCGGACGTGCGGGTGCGCCTCCCGTATCTTCTGAAGGAACACTTCCCGTTCGGCTTGGCTGACGAGGTCTATCTTCGTTACCACAGCCACGTCCGCCAGGCTGACCATGGCCCCCATCTTGAGCGGGGCGTGGATGCCGGAAATCGAACTCAGGACGACGATGCCGAGCCCTTGGTTCAGGTAGGGAGCGCAACGCAGGCACAGACCGGCGCTCTCGACAAGGAGGAGGTCGGCGCCGTTGCCGCTCGCCCAGGCGATTGTGTCGCCCAGGACCATCACGCCCGCGTGGTCCGGGCAGAGGTCGCCCGAGTAGACCTTGGCCGTGAGAATGCCGAATTCGGCCGCCAGTTCCTCGTCCTCGAAGGCTTTGACCACGTCGATCTTCAGAAAGGCCACCCGCCGCTTCTCGCGGAAGTGCCGGATGATCTGCTTGATGAGGGCCGTCTTCCCCGCCGAGGGCGGACCGGCCACGACGATGAGCTGCACCGGAACTCTTCCTTCCCTGGAGACCGTCGGTCGGCAGCCCGGGCCGCCTACAGTGTGAGGTCGCAGAGCACCTCGCCGGCCCGGAGCCGCTCCCTGAACTCCACGAGCCGGTCGTCGAGCTCCTGGAGGGCAAGGACTGCCGGCCGTTCACGGTCGTCCCGTTCCAGGACCCGGACCACTCCGCCGTTAGCCAAGACGATTCGCCTGTGCGCGAGGATAGCGATGACCGGATCGTGGGTGACGAAAACGACCATCTTCCCGAGCCCCCGGATGAGTTGGACGACCTCGCGCTTGAAGATACCGGCGTTCTCAATCTCGTCCAAGAGGACGATGGGAGCGGCGCTGATGGTGATGGCGTCGGCGATCATGAGGGACCGGGTCTGCCCTCCGGAGAGCGTGGTAAGGCGCATCTCGCTCGAGATGCCCTCTCCCGTGAACTGGTTGGCCAGAGCGACGGTAGCATCGACCATCGCCCCGGCCTCCAGCTTGCGGGCGCGGGCGTGCAGCGTGAGGAAATCACCGACGGCGAGGTCCGTGAAGCACTTGGTGTTCTGAGTGATCATCGCCACGGGCTTGAATGCCGGGTCATACCGGAGTTCATCAGCCGGCACGTGGCCGTCGACGAGGACTTGCCGACCGGTGGCCGTGTCGCGCTGGGCGAGAAGCTCGATGTCGGAGATGAGAGCGGTCTTCCCGCTGCCGGTGGGCCCGACGACCGAGATGATCTCACCGACCTGTAGGTCGATGCGCTCGAAGGGTTCCTGGCGGCCGTCCTTGGTCCGACCGGGGAGGATGGACATCTCTCTCAGCAAGTAGCCCCCGCTTTCGCTTCGCTGTGGTTTCTGTGCCCGCCTCGTCCGCGCTACGCGTTGCCGGCCGAGCGGGTCGACCACATCTCCTCCCAGGCTATGTGGAAGCAGGTCGGCCTGTGTGCGAAGCAGCAGGTGGGGCTCCGGCTCGGCCTTAACGAACAGATTCCCGAGGGGGCCCTCGGGAATCTTTATAAGCGGCCTACGCCGGAGCACAGCCCCCTACCCTCGTGAAGGCCGCCCCGGGCCCCGAACCTCCTCGCGGTAACGGAGTCCCGCCGGGCGGCCGCGAGCCGCGGCGCGGGCAGGCTCCCCAGAGTAGCGGGCGAGAGCCCGGAGTAGACCGGTGGGGAAGGTTCTCGAAAGCAGCAGGTCTCCGGGTAGGCGGCCGGGAGTGGCCGGTATTGCGGCGCAGGCCGGCGCTTGCGCGGTATGCTGCGCCGCCGAGCCGAAGCCGAAGCCGCGCCTCGCGACCCGGTCGGCCTAGCCGCCGGACGGCTGCTGGGCCCGCGCGGCCCCCGGCAGCGCCAGGGCGAAGGCGCCGGCCAGGATGGCTCCGCCCCCAATCGCCAGGAGTTCGCTCCGGACGCCCGCCAGGCCGACGAGGGCCAGGTCCCGCAGGGGTATGGAGCGCAGGGCCCCGAGGCTCTCCGGCACGAGCGTCGGCACCAGCATCCGGGAGGTCAGACCGAGGAACGCCGCGGCGGCGACCACCGCGAGTCCGCCGGCCGTCCAGACCGCGCCGGCGACGGCCAGACCCCGCGTCCCCTTACCCGCCGCGAGCCAGAGGAGGACCGTGAGGACCAGGGCGGTCGCGGCCAGGCCGAGCGGCGCCAGAGCCGCCTCGCGCCAGAGGTGGCGCACGCGGACCAGGGTCGCGCTCTCGAGGAAGGACCCGACGTCCACGTAGTCCGGGACGCCCTGGAAACCTTGGGCCGCCTCGAGGTAGTAGTCCTCGCCCATGTGCTCCCGGATGGCCGTCAGGAGGTTCACCTTAAGTTCGACCACGGCGATCTCGATGGTGAGGCGGGAGTCGCCGGACCGCAAGTAGGCGGCCAGCGCGGTGAGGGCGGAAAGGAGTTGGCTGTCGAGCCAAGACACGGAGACGCCCTCCTCCAAGGCCTGGCGCAGCTTGGCCCTGTCGGCCGGGGAGAGGCCGGAGTTCTGGGCCATGCTGTCCAGGAACTCGTCCTTGGTCAACGCCAGGACATCAAGGCGCCGGACCACGTCCATGACGTAGGCCGGGTTGGCGGCCGTCACCCGGAGGCTGACGCCGGCGCAGAGAGCGACCACGCAAGGGAAGAGGGCGACCACGATGAGGGCGGCCGCGAAAGGGCGCAAGACAGTGCCGGCGCGGGGCAAACCGGAGAACCTCCCGGGCAAGGGGGTGACGCCGGACGCGGGCCGGCCGTCTCGCCCCTAGCATTCCCGCCCGCCTTCCCCGTAGACCGCGGAGAGCGGCTCTACTCGCCCGGCCCGCGGAGAGCGGCGACCAGGAGGTCGGCCCCCGAGATGCCCAGCCGTGGCCAGGACTCCCGTGTGCCCGTGCTGGTACGACTCGAGGTTTCTCTTCATTGTCATCGCCTCCAGGGGAAAGGCTTGGCGGAGGATGCCTATGGCCGGCGGGCAATCATAACACGGGTCAAAAGCCATCTTGGCCCAAGGGATTTGGCCAGGCCTCCGAGAAATCCCGACTCCGTCCGGCTCGCCCTCTGACCGGTCCCGAAGGGAGAAGGCATGAACGATTCCGGCTTCCAACGCAGCGAACTCCACGGCCTCCTCGAATTGCTGCGGCTCGACAGCGAGATTGCCCGCGTCCGCCAGGCCATCGACCGGACCATCAAGGACCCGGATGTCGAGGCCCGGCGAGAGCAGGCGCTGCAGGCGACCCAGGCGGCCGTGGCGGCGAAGGAGCGACTGGCCAAGATCAACCACACCGTCACCTGGGAGGAGAAGGAGTCGGACGGCACCCGGGCGGAGATAAACGGGCTCGAGCGCAAGATGTACGGGGGCCTCGTGTCTAGTCCGAAGGAACTCGACCAGATGGGTAAGCGCGTCGAGCAGCTCCGCGCGGAATTGGGCCGGCACGAGGAGGCCGGGATAGCGGCCATCGTCGAGGCCGAGGAGGCCGCGCTCCACCTGGACCAGACGGTGAAGGCTCAGGACGCGGCCCTCGACCGGCTCGACGACGCCGAGACGAAACAGAACGCGGCCGGGGCGGCCTTCGAGGCGGAGATGCGGGCCTTGGAGCCGCAGCGCGCCGCCAGGGCGGCCCAGATTCCCGGGGCCGTTCGGAGCCGGTACGAACGCGTCCGGGCCAGCTGCGGCGGGGTAGGGGTCGGGGCCCTCGGCCGCGACGGCCGTTGCGGCGCCTGCCTGGTGGGTGTTCCCGTGCTGCTCGCGGAGAAGGTCCGCGCCGGACGGCTCGAAGTCTGCGAGAGTTGCGGGCGGCTGCTTGTCCGCTCGTTTGAGGAGGAACGCCCATGAACACGACTCTTGTCTGCCGCTCCGACGGCGCCAGCCGGGGGAACCCTGGGCCGGCCGGGGCGGGTGTCGTCGTTTTTGGTCCCGACGGCCGCGAACGGCGCGCCATTTCCGTCTTCCTGGGTGAGACCACCAACAACGTCGCCGAGTACCGTGCCCTCATCGAGGCCCTCGCGGCGGCAACCGAGGTCTGCGGGGAGGACGGGGTCGACACGGCCGGCATCTCGGTCGTCATCAAGACCGACAGCCAACTCGCCGCCAGGCAGATAGCGGGCGAGTATCGGGTCAAGAACGCGGGACTCATCCCGCTCCTCGGGGCGTTCCGTAAGGCCGCGCAGGCCTTCCGCCGCGTCGAGGTCGTCCACGTCCCGCGCGAGGAGGGCCCTGACGCCGACCGGCTGGCCAACGAGGCCATCGACAAGGCCCTCGGCAAGTCCCCGAAGCCGGCCGCCGGCGCGAACCCAGCCGCCGGCGCGAGCCCCTACTCCTGTCTCCACCACCTTGAGTGCTCCCGTTGCGGCGAGATCCTCGACCCGGCGGGACTCCACGGTTCCTGTCCGTCCTGCGACGGACCCCTCCTGGCGAGGTACGACCTCTCGGCCCTCAGGTGGCCGCCCGCCGGCGCGACGCGAGCCGGGCCGCGGCCTGAGGACAATTCCATGTGGCGCTACCATCAGCTCCTCCCGGTGGTCGCGTCGCAGTACGTGGTGAGCCTGGGCGAGGGGCTCTCGCCCCTGGTGCCGCTGTCCGGAGTGGAGGGGCAACTCGGTCTCGGGCGCGTCTTCGTCAAGGACGAGGGACTAAACCCCACCGGGACCTTCAAGGCCCGTGGGGCGTCCGCGGCCGTTTCGCGCCTGGTCGAACTGGGGGCCGGCGCCTGCGCCGTCCCGACGGCCGGCAACGCCGGCGCGGCCTTCGCCGCCTACGCGGCCAGGGCCGGAATGCGGTACCTGACGGCCATGCCTTCCGACACCCCGGAGAGCGTGAGGCTCGAGTGCGAGAGCTACGGGGGCGAGGTTCGAACCGTGCCCGGGTTGCTGCCGGATGCCGCCCGCTACGTGAAAGACCGGGCCAGGACCGAGCCGTGGTTCGTGGCCTCGACCTTCGACGAACCCTATCGAGTGGAGGGCAAGAAGACTCTGGCCTTCGAACTCTTCGAAGCCTTTGGCTCGCGCTGGCCCGACGCCATCGTCTTCCCGGTGGGTGGCGGCGTGGCTCTTGTCGCGGCGTGGAAAGCGGCTCTGGAACTGGCCGAGGGAGGGGCGGCCAGCGGGGTCGGGCTCTTCGCGGCCCGGCCACCCCGCCTCTTCGCCGTCCAGGCGACCGGGTGCAGCCCGGTGGTCCGGGCCTTCGCCGAGGGGCTGGAGGAGACCAGCCTGTTCCCGAACGCCCAGACCCTGGCCTGGGGGCTCCGGGTGCCCGGGCCGAAAGCCGGGTTCCTCTGCCTCAAGGCCTTGCGCGAGACCGGCGGCGGGGCCGTGGCCGTCGACGACGAGTCCATCCTGGCCGTCGCCGAGCGGTTGCGCCGTCACGAGGGGCTCAACGTCGCTCCGGAGGGCGCGGCGGCCGTGGCCGCCCTGCCCCTCATCGCGCGGAGCGGCGGCTTCGACGGCTGCCGCGAGGTCGTGGTCGTCAACACGGGTTCCGGGCTCAAATACGCGCCGGCGCCTGGGCGCTAGCGCGTCCGATTCGCACACCACGCCGGGCCGGCGCTCCCGCGCCGGCCCGGCGCGGTCGCTCGTCAGGCCACGCGACGCTTTATGAGCCGCGACGCCAGCACCGTGAAGAGCAGCACGAACCCCACCAGGATGGCCAGGTCGCCGAGCACCGAGCCCAGACTCCAGCCCCGGATGATCACGGCCCGGAGGGCGTTGTTCGCGTAGGTCATGGGCATGGCCATCCCCAACCAGCGCAAGGGCTCGTACATCGTCTCCAGCGGGGTCATGAACCCCGACAGGACGATCTGGGGGATGATGACGAGCGGGATGAACTGGATGACCTGGAACTCCGTCCGGGCGTAGAACGAGAAGAAGATGCCCATCACCACGGCCACGCCGACCAGGGCCGACTCGACGATGAACGCCGTGACGAGGCTCCCGGCGATCTTCACGCCGAGCGCGTACACCGCGAAGAGCAGGATGACCAGGGACTGGAGGATGGCGAACAACCCGAACCCCAGGAGGTAGCCGATCACTATCTCGCCGCGCTTCACGGGCGAGGCGAGAAGCCGCTCCATCGTGCCCGAGGACCGCTCCCGGAGGAAGGACACGCTCGTGAGAAGGAAGGTGAAGAAGAAAGCGAAGAAGGCTACGTAGCCCGGGGCGAAGTAGCTCAGCGTGCCGAGTTCGGGACCGCCGTAGACGTACTCGACCTTGGGCTGCCCGGGAGGAACGGCCAGCACGGGGAGGCCGACGATCCCAGCCCCCGCGCCGCCTGCCGGCAGGCCCGATAGCAGAATCTTGAGTTCATCCGCGGCGGCCTGCGGGAACGCCTGGAGGGCCTGGCCGAAGCGACGGGCGATGTCGCCGGAGAGCATGGCGTCGCTGCCCTCGACCACCAGCGTCATCGAGCTCAAACCCTTACCGGCCATGATGCCCGTCGAGAAGTCGGCCGGGATGACCACGCCGCCGCCGAGACGCCCCTCCTCCAGCGACGCGTGCAGCGTCTCGTTGTCCGCGAAGGGCTCGAGTTTCAACCCTTTCTCGCCGAGCAGCCGCTCGACGACCGGTCCGAACGTCAGCCGCTTCGAGCCCAAGAGCTGGTCGAGAGTTGGCCCGAGACTCGGGACCCCCTGGTCGAGGTCGACCACGCCGATGGTGACCGTCGTGGACTTCTCGGTGATGACGTACCCCAGAAGAGACATGACCAGAATCGGCCCCATGATGATGAGGGCGATCGTCCTGGGGTCACGCCGGAACTGCGAGATGATGCGAACCGCTATGGCGCCGATGCGCCCGAGGGAGCTTCGCATCGCGGTCACCGTCCCTTCCTGGCCTCCGGTTCGCCGGACGCTCGCCGGGCGAACCAGAGGTAGGCTTCTTCCAGCGACGAGGCCTTTGCCTCGCGCTTCAACTCCTCAGGAGTGCCTTCCGCCAGCAGGCGACCGAGCCGGAGGAGGCCCAC
>Ga0315288_10001697_pt1 | contig 28568 bp, 40 predicted proteins | sample YL17G11_20_MG_FD_203454 | JGI IMG/M metagenome (GOLD analysis project Ga0315288, IMG submission 203454) | Sediment microbial communities from Yellowstone Lake, YNP, Wyoming, USA - YL17G11_20 | ecosystem: Environmental > Aquatic > Freshwater > Lake > Sediment | place: USA: Wyoming | collected... | reverse complement strand
TGGTATGGGAACAAAAGAAAATCCGATTAAAACCTGGAGCAGGGCTTGTCAGATTCCGCCGGAATTTGTGGGCAAGTATTTCCAGGTCCATAACGGCAGGATTTTTATCGACGTTTTTGTTACGGAAGACATGGTCGGGCACCGCTTGGGAGAATTTGCTCCTACAAGAACATTTAGAGGCCACGGAGAAATAGTTAAGCGAATATTGGAGAAAACTTAAGCTTATGGAATTTATTGCAACACAAAAATATTTACTACTTTCCCCTAAGAAAATTAGGCCTATCGTGGACGTTGCCAAAAATCTTGCTCCCACAAGAGCAATTGAGGTCCTTCCTTTTACCGGAAAGAAGGCGGCGGAGCCGATAGTTAAAGTCATAAAAACGGCAATTGCCAACGCCAAGCAAAAGGGAATCTCTGCCGATGATTTAAAATTTAAGGAGATTCGGGTAAGCGAAGGCCCTAGGTTAAAAAGGGGTAGGCCCGTTTCAAGGGGGCGCTGGCATCCTTTTAAGAGAAGGATGAGTCACATCAGGGTTGTATTAGAAACCGTCAGTAAAGCCCCAGTTGCAAAAAAAGAAGAAACAAAAGTAGAAGAAGTAGAAAAAGGAGTAAAACGTGGGACAAAAAATTAATCCGGTGGGAATGAGGGTTGGGAAGTTTATTCCCTGGAAGTCTCGTTGGTTTTTCGAGAAGGGATTCAAGGACTATTTGATTGAGGATATAAAAATAAGAAAAGCCCTAATGGAGAAACTAAAACTTGCGGGAATCACTTCGGTTGAAATCGAAAGACTTCCCAAAAGCATGGCAGTTACAATGACGGTTTCGCGTCCCGGTGTAGTTATTGGAAGAGGAGGAACTGGTATTGAGGATGTTAAAAAATATGTTCTTGGTATCATTCGGGAGGTAAGAAAAGAGAAAGTAAAAGACCTAAAAATAGATTTAAAAGTAAACGAAATAAAAAATCCGGAGCTTTCGGCCTACCTTGTCGCAACCAGGATTGCCTCGGAACTTGAAAGAAGAATGCCCCACAGGCGAGTTGTTACCAAAACAATCGAAAGGGTAATGGCCTCAGGGGCCAAAGGAGTAAAGGTTGTTTTGGGAGGAAGAATCGGAGGGGCGGAGATTTCTAGGGTTGAAAAATTTCAGGAAGGATCGGTTCCAACGCAGACCTTAAGAGAAAATATTGATTATGCACAATTGCCTGCGCTTTTAAAGCGCGGGTATGTGGGAGTCAAAGTCTGGATACACAAGAAAGAGGAAGAGTAAATGTTACAACCTAAAAGAAGAAAATACGCGAAAGATTTTAGAGGAAAAAGAAGGGGAATTGCTACTCGCGGAGCCTCTCTTTCATTCGGAGAATTCGGTCTTAAGGCCGTGGGTCGCGGTTGGCTTTCGGCCCAACAGATTGAAGCGGCAAGGCGTAGCATTACCCACAATTTAAGAAAGGGCGGACGAATCTGGGTCAGAGTTTTTCCGGATAAACCGGTTTCCGCAAGAGCCAGTGGAAAAAGAATGGGTGGAGGAAAAGGAGATGTTGCAAAACATGTCGCAGTGGTTTTACCCGGAAGAGTCCTTTTTGAAGTTGCAGGAGCCTCAGAAGAAATTGTTAAGGATGCTTTCGCAAAAGCCAAAGCAAAAATACCTTTTAAAACGAGGATGATTTACAAGGAGGGTTTATGAAGAGGAAAGATTTGGTCGATTTAAAAACAAAAGAAGTTAAGGACTTAAATAAAATATTGGGAGACAAAAAGGCCGAACTTGAAAAAGTTATGGTTAATGTTTCGGTGGGAAAAGAAAAAAATCTCAAAAAAGCCAAGAATTTAAGGCGGGATATTTCTCAGATTTTAACGATAGTGCGGGAAAAGGAAATTCGTAAAAAGGAGGTAAAGAACGCATGAAGGTTTTTCAGGGAAAAGTAGTCGCAACAAAAATGGCAAAGACGGCAACCGTGGCCGTAAGTAGAGTGGTTGTCGATCCTCTTTACAAAAAAAGATTCAAAAGGATTAAAAAGTACCACGTCCACGACGATATCGGGGTAAAAGAGGGGAATATGGTGAAATTTGTAGCAACCAAGCCCATTAGCAAATTAAAAAAGTGGAAAATTGTGGAGGTAATAACTAACAAGCGAATATGATACAACTAAGAAGCATTCTAGTCCCAGCCGATAATTCGGGAGCAAAAAGGCTTATGGTAATTGGGATTTCCCACAAGATAGGCAAGAAAGCAAGCCTCGGGGATGTGGTTCTCTGTGTAGTAAAAGGGGCGAATCCAGCAGGAGTCGTTGCTGATCATGAAAAAGTCAGCGTTTTAGTTGTGAGAACCAAAAAAGAGGTCGGCCGCCAGGATGGAAGTTACGTGCGCTTTGACGACAATGCGGGGGTAGTTATTGATAAACAAGGGCTTCCCAGAGGAACCAGAATCCTCGGTCCCATAGCCCGTGAGGTTAAAGAAGCCGGATACAACAAAATCGCATCTTTAGCAAGGGAGGTCGTCTAAGCGGTAATCCGCTGTTATTCTGCGGTAATCCGCTGTTATTCACATGTTGAAATTTAAAATTGGAGACGCAGTCAAAATTACGGCAGGCAAAGACAAAGGCCGGGAAGGGAAGGTCGAAGTTCTTTTCCCGAAGGAAAACTTGGCACTTATTCCTGGGATAAATATTTACAAAAAACATCTAAAGGCTCAGGGGAGGCAAAAAGGGGGAATTTATGAGCTTCCCAGACCTCTTTCTTTCGGTAAAATTGCACTAATTTGTCCAAAGTGTAAGAAAGTAACCAGGGTAGGATTTAGAATACTTGAAAAGGAAAAAGTAAGAGTTTGTGCAAAATGCAAAAAGGAAATTGATACCAAATGACAAAATCAAGGCTGAAAGATAAATATGAAAAAGAGATTACCCCTACATTAAAGGAGGAGTTTGGGATTAAAAATCCCATGGCAATACCCAAGATAATTAAGGTGGTAGTCAATATGGGGGTGGGAGAGATGACAAAAAGTAAAGAAATAGGTCCGTCTTTAGGTCGAGATTTGGCTGCAATTACCGGACAGAAACCGTCAACAAGACTCGCCAAGGTTTCCATTGCAACTTTCGGATTAAGGCGCGGAATGCCGGTTGGGCTTTCCGTAACCCTCAGAGGGGTAAGAATGTATGATTTCTTAGATAAGCTCTTTTCTATAGTTTTACCAAGACTTAGAGACTTTAGGGGAGTTCCAATTAAAAGCTTTGACGCAGGGGGAAATTACACTTTGGGACTGACGGAACACACGGTTTTTCCGGAGATTGATCTGTCTAAGGGGGCAAACGCAAGAGGTATGGAGATTTCGATAGTAACAACTTCGGGAAGCCCGGAGAAAGCAAAGAGACTTTTGGAACTATTGGGAATGCCATTTGAGAAGGAGGAAGGGTAAATGTCAACAACGGCAAAAGAAGTTAGAGAACTAAAAAAACTTAAATATAAAAACAGGCACAGAAATAGATGCCGCCTTTGTGGAAGAAGTAGGGGTTATATGAGAAGATTCGGTCTTTGCAGACTTTGTTTCAGGGAGCACGCCCTAAGAGGCGAAATTCCCGGAGTAAGAAAGGCAAGCTGGTAATTAATATGACAAACTATCCGATAGGCGATTTTTTGATAAGAATAGGAAATGCGGCGCTTGCAAAGTCGGGCGAAGTTACTATGCCGACAACCAAGCTTATTCACGACGTGGCCAAAACTCTTGAGAAGTCAGGATACTTATCAGAAGTTAAGCAAGAAAAAGGAGTTCTTGTCGTAAAACTTGCAATAAAAAGAAAAGAACCGGTTATTATGAGACTGAAATTAATCTCCAGACCAGGGCTTAGAATCTATATGGGGGCTGACGAGATAGGAAAGAAGAGGGGCCCTTCTAAGTTTTTGATAACAACGCCAAAAGGAATAATGATGTCGGATGCGGCGATAAAAAATCACCTTGGTGGAGAAGTAATAGCCGAAATTTTGTAATTATATGAGCAAAATTGGAAAACAACCAGTTAGTATTCCTGAAGGTGTGACTGTCGAAGTTTCTGGAACGACAGTCTCTGTTAGTGGTCCAAAGGGCACTCTTTCTAGAAAGTTTTCTAGAGAAGTGGCTATTGAAGTCAAAGACGGGAATGTTAATGTCTCTGTGACTTCTAAAAGCAAAACCGCAAGGGCTATTTGGGGGACGACTCGTTCAATAATTTCCGGGATGGTTGAAGGGGTTTCCAAAGGTTGGAAAAAGGAGCTCGAACTCGTGGGTACCGGTTATAGAGCGGAAGTCCAGGGGTCGAGCTTAGTTCTTACGGTTGGATATTCTCATCCGATCAAGATTGAGGCACCCGAAGGAATTACCCTTAATGTAGAGAAGTCGGTAATTACAGTTATAGGGGCGGATAAAGAAATGGTTGGGCAAATTGCCGCTAATATAAGAGCAGTTCGGTCGCCCGAGCCCTATAAAGGAAAAGGAATAAAATATTTGGACGAGGTAGTAAGAAGGAAGGCCGGTAAGGCCGCAAAGACGGTTGGCGCACCAACGGGATAATATGAGAAACAAAATAGAAAAATTTATACAAAGAAAGAAAAGGGTAAGGACGAAGATATCAAGAACTTCGCTTCGCCCCAGAATTAGCGTATTTCGTTCAAATCGATATTTATACGCCCAAATAATTGATGATGCGAAAGGTAAAACATTGGTGGCCGCATCAAGTAGAGAAAAAGAAGCAAGCACTCTTAAAACAAATATAGAGAAAGCCGGAATAGTCGGCGAGGTTCTGGCAAAGAAGGCGGCCAAGGCTAAAATTAAAAAAGTCACCTTCGATAGAAGCGGATACAAATATCACGGAATCATTAAAGCTCTGGCCGAAGGAGCAAGGAAAGGAGGCTTGGAATTCTAATGCAGCGCTACTACCGCCCAAACGAAATCAAAGAATTCGAAGAAACGGTTGTTCAGATAAATAGAATCTCCAAAAAAACCAAGGGAGGAAACCAAATCCGCTTCTCGGCTTTGGTTGTTGTCGGGGATAAAAAAGGCAAGGTAGGAGTGGGTTTAGCTAAGGCAACGGACGTAAGGCACGCAATAGGGAAAGCCATTTCCCAAGCTAAAAAGCACATGATTATAGTTCCTTTAAGAGGAACAACTATCCCCTACTCGGTTAACGAGAAGTTTTCGGCCGCCAAGGTTCTTTTAAAACCTGCTCCTCCGGGGTCCGGAATTATTGCGGGAGGGCCGATGCGCGTTGTAATTGAGGCGGCGGGAATAAAGGACGCTTCGGGGAAAATCTTGGGAACAAAAAATAAAATTTCCAACGTTTATGCAACCCTAAAGGCTCTTGAAACAATTTCGGAAATAGTAAGAAGAAAGGAAAAAGAGGTCTAATTATTATGATTACACTTCCAAAAATTAAAGAAAGAAGCGCAAAAAGAGTAGGGCGCGGTAGGGGTTCCGGAAAAGGGGGACACACTGTCGGTCGTGGTCAAAAGGGACAGAAGGCAAGAGGGAGTGTTGGAATTTTGTTTGAGGGAATTAAAGTAAAGAAGTCTTTAATTAAAAAATTACCTCTTCAAAGAGGCAAGGGAAAGAATAGACCGGAGGCTAAACCCATCATTGTAAAACTAGCATACCTCAATCTTTTGCCGGGAGGATCCAAGATTAATTTAGAAATACTAACTAAAGAGGGTATAGTTAAAAAAGAAGACGCAGAGGAGCTTGGAGTAAAAATTCTTGGGGACGGGGATGTTAAGAAAAAGTTTACGGTTGAAATTCCTATTTCAAAGAACGCGGCCAAGAAAATTGAGGCAGCGGGCGGCAAAGTCATAGGAAGCAAAAAATAATGCTAAGTTCTATTGCCCATTTTTTTTCAAAAATTGTCTCCTCCAGAGAAACGAGAAAGAAAATAATAATTACCGCGGTAGTGCTTCTAGTTTTTAGGTTCGTTGCCCACATTCCGGCATCCGGAATTGATAGGACAAGTTTGCAGGCGCTTTTTCTGGGGAGCCCGCTTCTATCTCTTCTTGATGTTTTTTCGGGAGGGACCTTGGCAAACTTTTCGATTATGGCCTTGGGCCTAAACCCCTACATCAATGCCTCAATTATCCTGCAACTTTTAACTTATGTGATCCCTTCCCTGGAAGAGCTTTCCAAAGAAGGGGAATACGGGCAAGAGAAGATAAATCAATACACCAGGTTTCTGACTATTCCCTTAGCTGCTTTTCAGGCCTTCGGCATGTATTCGCTTTTAAGGAGCCAGGGAATTCTTACGACTCTTTCTCCTTTAGCACTTTTTTCCTTAATTTTAACCATGGTCGCGGGAACGGTTTTTGCCGTCTGGTTGGGAGAGTTAATCACCGAGTATGGCTTTTCAAATGGAGTCTCCATTCTTATTTTTGCTGGAATAATTGCCAGACTTCCGGTGACAATCGGACAATCGGTTACGGCCATTCAAACCCAGGATATTATGAAAATTGGGGTATTTCTGGCTCTTGCTACGATAATTGTCGGATTAATCGTTTTCATGAATGAAGCGGTAAGAAGAGTCCCCATAAGCTATGCCAGGCGTGTCGGGCGGGGAGTTTCTCCTTTTAACTCCTACCTTCCCTTAAGGCTCAATCAGGCTGGAGTTATCCCCATTATATTTGCGGTTTCCCTGGTTCTATTGCCCTCGATTGTCAGCCAATTTCTAACTGGAATAAATAATGTGCGGCTTGCCAATTTGGCGGCAGGAATTGCAGCTGCCTTTAATCCCCAGTCCTTGGTCTATAACGTTCTTTACTTCCTTTTGGTTTTCGGCTTTACCTATTTCTATACAGCAGTCGTTTTTAACCCAACAAAAATTGCAGAGAATCTTCAAAAAAACGGGGGATTTATTCCCGGAATTAGGCCGGGGACTGCCACTTCCCAATACCTCTCCTTTGTATTAAATAGAATTACCCTAATCGGAGCTTCTTTTTTGGGTTTTGTCGCCATCCTCCCTTCTTTCTTTCAGAACTTTGTGGGGGTGGCTAATTTGGCAATAGGAGGAACCGGTATTCTCATCGTAGTTTCGGTGGTACTTGAGGTCACGAGGGAGCTTGAGGCCCAACTTGTAATGAGGAGGTACGAAGGGTTTGTGAGATGAATATAATTATTCTTGGCCCCCAAGCCTCTGGCAAGGGGACACAAGCAAGGCTTCTTTCCGGTAATCTCGGGCTTTTCTATTTTGAATCCGGCGGTTTTTGGAGGGAGAAGGCAAAGAGCGACCCAAGAATAGACGAAATGATTAATAAAAGGGGAGAACTTGTTCCCGACGAGGAAGTGTTCGTGTTTACCAGGCAATACCTCAAAGAAAAATCTCCCAACTTAAATAACCTGCTTCTTGACGGTTATCCCCGTTCATTAAAGCAATACGAACTGTTAAAAAATTGGCTAAGTGAGGAAGGGAAAAAAATCGACCTGGCAATTTTCCTAACTATTAGCGACAAAGAGGCGGTAAGAAGGCTTTCGGCAAGAGTGTTTTGCGAGAGGTGCGGAACTGTCTTTAATCTTATAACTAACCCTCCGCCCGGCGGAAAGTGTAAGTGCGGCGGAAACTTAACCCAAAGACCGGATGATAAGCCCGAAGCCATAGAGAAGAGGCTTCAAGCATATCATGCAACAACCTCTCCCCTTATTGAGATTCTCAAAAAGGACGGACTTTTGGTTACGGTTGACGGAGAGCGCCCCATCAAGGTGATATCTACCGACTTATTAAAAATTGTGGCCGGCCATGGAGAATAAGATTTTCGTTAAATCCCCCGGGGACATTCAAAAAATGGCCGAAGGAGGCAAGAAACTTTCCAAAATTAAAAAAGCCCTTAAGAAGGCGGTTTGCCTGGGGGCAACTGCCGGGGAAATCGAAGAGCTGGCAGCTAGCCTCATTAAAAAAGAAGAGGGAAAGCCTTCTTTTATGATGGTTCCCAACTACAAATGGGCAACTTGCATAAACGTAAACGAAGGCTTGGTCCACGGAATTCCGAAGCCAGAAATAGTTTTTAAAAAAGGTGATGTTGTCAGCATCGATGTTGGCTTTTTCTATAAAGGCTTTCATACGGATACCTCTTTTAGCGTTGGCATTGGGGTCGATAAAGCTTTAGAAAATTTTCTCGAAACCGGAAAGATTGCCTTAAAAAGGGCGATTAATGAGGCAAAGGCAGGAAACTATATTTTTGATATATCTAAAGCCATAGAGGATACGGTTAAGGGAGCGGGCTACACTCCGGTTAAAGCCCTTGTCGGCCACGGAGTAGGAAAACTCCTTCATGAGGGACCGCAAATTCCCTGCTTTACTGGTGGTAGAAGGGAAAATAGCCCTCGAATTACCCCGGGAATAGTTCTTGCCATTGAAGTAATGTATGCGCAAGGCTCAGACGAGGTAGAAATAGCCAAAGATGGGTGGACAATTTTCATGCGTGATGGTAAAATGGCTGCGCTCTACGAAGAGACCGTGGCGGTAACTTCCCACGGTTCTCTTGTTTTGACCGGGTAATTATGGATAATACCGATGCAACATTTTTAGACGGGACCGTTCTAACTGCTCTACCAAACACTATGTTTAGAGTGGAACTAGAGGACGGCAGGATGGTTCTTGCGACATTAAGAGGGAAATTAAGGCGAAATTATATAAGAATTTTCCCGGGGGATAAGGTCAAAGTAGAAATGACTCGGTTTGACGAGGAAAGAGGAAGGATTGTATACAAATATTAAATATGAAGATAATTTCATCTATACAAAAACGCTGTAAAGACTGCAAGATTGTTAAACGAAAAGGGGTTTTATATGTAGTATGCCAAAACCCCAGACACAAACAGCGACAGGGATAAAACTGATCACTAAGATATGGCTAGAATTTCCGGAATAGAACTGGCAGATACTTGGAGAGTAGACTTTGCCCTAACAAGAATAAAGGGTATAGGATGGTCGTTGTCTAAAAGTATTCTTGCTTCCCTCAAAATTGATCCTTCAAAAAGGTTGACGGACGTTAGCGGAGAAGAACTGGCAAAAATTTCAACAAAATTGGAAGAATATCCCATCGAAGGAGAACTTGCAAGGACAGTAAGGGGAAATATTTCAAGACTTCAAACAATAGGTTCTTATCGGGGACTGCGGCATGCAAAAAACCTGCCTGCCAGGGGACAACGAACTAGAACCAATGCCAGAACAAAAAGAGGTAAAAGAAAGACAGTCGGGGCATTTAAAAAAGAAACGCTAACGCAAATGAAAGACACAAGGGCCGAGGAGAAGAAGTAATGGCAGCCAAAAAATCTGTAAATACGGGAAAAATTTATATTTCGGCGTCTTTTAACAATACCTTGGTTACCATAACCGACGAGGCAGGGGCAGTACTTGTTTGGGGCTCATCGGGGGCCTCGGGTTTTAAGGGAACAAGGAAGGCAACTCCTTATGCGGCAACCACCGCTGTTGAGAAAGTTATTAAAAAAGCCAAAGACGATTACGGACTCTCTGAAGTGGAAATATATGTCAAAGGGCCAGGACCGGGGAGGGACGCGGCACTTAGGGCGATTCGCGCCCAGGGGATAAAGATTTCTCTTATTGCCGATATTACACCCATTCCCCACAACGGCCCGAGACCAAAAAAGAAAAGGAGAATCTAAGCGGTAACGCTGTTATTCAATGGCAAGATATACAGGACCTAAAGACAGATTATCGAGGCGTGAAGGATTTGACCTATATGGGGTTGGTGCTAAACTGACGCGGCTTGCGGTCCCTCCGGGAGTACACGGGCCAAAGGGAATAAGGATGCTTTCCCAATACGGAAGGCAACTAAGGGAGAAGCAAAAAGTAAAAAGGCTTTACGGAGTTTTAGAGAGACAATTCAGACGCTACGTAGAAGAGGCTCTTAAAACCAAGGGAAATACAGGAGAAACACTTCTTTCGCTTTTAGAAAGACGCTTGGACAATGTGGTTTTTAGACTGGGATTTGCCGTGAGCCGACCCTCTGCAAGACAGCTTGTTTCTCATAGACACGTTTTAATTAACGGAAAAAGAGTTAATACCCCCTCGTATGAGGTTAGGGCGGGAGAGGCAATAAGCCTTTCGGGAAAGGCACTTAACATCCCGTCGGTCAAGAAATCCTTAGAAGAGAAAGACCGTAAAATTCCCGGCTGGTTAAAAAAGAAAGCAGCAGTCGGGGCTGTTATTAGAGAGCCAAAGATGGAAGATATACAAGAACCGATTTCGGTTCAAGATATAGTTGAGTATTATTCAAGATAAGCGGAGCTTGCGGCTTCGCCTAAAGGAGGTGACTAAAAATGAATGAACCAATGTTTGAAATAAAGCAAGAAGAGTCAAAAGGCGATTATGGAAAATTTGTCATTAGTCCGTTGGAACGGGGCTATGGTGACACTTTGGGTAATTCTTTGAGAAGAGTTCTTTTGACTTCTCTTCCGGGCGCAGCAGTAACTACAGTGCGAATATCTGGTATCAGGCATCAGTTTTCATCTCTCAAAGGTATGAAAGAAGACGTGGTTGAGTTTTTGCTTAACCTCAAGAAAGTAAGATTTTCATACTCGGGGGAAAAGGCTGTTAAAGCGACACTCTCGGTTAAAAGTGCCGGCGAGGTCAAGGCAAAAGACATCAAAATTCCCGCATCGGTTACTATCGCAAATCCAGAACTTGTTTTGGCAACACTCAATAAAGGGGCAAAGCTAGAAGCGGAAATGGAAATTGAGGCAGGGACCGGCTATTCGCCGGCCGAAGATAGGACAGGAGGACCCATTGGGACAATTCCTTTGGACGCTTCCTTCTCTCCGATTCAAAGGGTAAACTACAAAATTGAGGAAACACGTGTTGGAAGGCTTACAAACTACGACAAATTAATTTTGGAAGTTTGGACAGACGGAACTATTACTCCGAAAGAGGCAACTGCCTCCGCCGCAAAAATACTCGTTTCATATTTCAATCAAATAGTTTCTCCCAAGAAAGTCGAGAAAAAAAAGGAGAAGGAGGATGTTGACATTATTGGTCCGGTGGGAAAACTGTCCGTTGAGGAAATAGGTCTTCCTACAAGAGTCGCAAATGCACTGGTTAAGGCAGGATACGAGTCGGTGGAGGAGCTGGCCAAAGCCAAAAAGGAGGATTTGGTTAAAGTCAGAAACCTTGGAGAGAAATCCATAAAGATTATTACCGTGGCCCTGGCCGAAAAAGGAGTAAAATTCGGAGAATAAAAAATGAGGAAAATGGTTTTTGGCAGGCATTTGTCGCGGAGTCGAAAAGGCCGCATTGCCCTTTTTAGGTCCTTGATCAGGGCTTTAACAATTAGTGGGAAAATCGTAACGACAAAAGCAAAAGCTAAAGCGGTAATTGCTCAAATAGATAAGATAGTAACTGCCGCCAAGAAAAATTCGCTTAGCGCCAGAAGGAGGGTTTTGGCTAGCCTTGGAAACGACAGGGGCACAACCGACTTAATTTTTCTTAAGGTCGTACCCGCTTTTTCAAATCGCAGCAGCGGTTTTACCAGAATAGTTTTGCTTCCCGCCCGTAGCGGAGATAAAGCTCAAATGGTGAGGCTTGAATGGAGCGAGGTAGTTGAGACGAAGGAAAGCCCAAAAAAAGAGACAAAAGAAAAAGGAAAGCCGCTTAAGAAGAAATGAAAACATACCAACCCAAAGAAAAAGAAATAAAAAGAAGTTGGCATTTAATCGATGCCGATGGGGCGATATTAGGACGACTATCGACCGAAGTTGCCCGTATACTTATGGGAAAGCATAAACCCTCTTTTTCTCGACACATGGATATGGGAGACTACGTAGTTGTTATTAATGCCGAAAAGGTAAAATTAAGCGGCAAAAAACCCAAACAAAAAGTATATAGAAGCCACTCCGGCTACCCCGGAGGATTTAAGGAAGTGACCTTTGCTCAAATGAAAAAGGAGCACCCCGAAAGAATAGTTGGGCATGCAGTAGCCGGAATGCTTCCTGATAACCGACTAAAAAAAGATAGAATGGCCAGGCTAAAAGTAGTTATCGGGGGCGAAAATCCCTATAAGGACAAAGTCCTTGCAAGCTCCGCTTATAAGGATAAATTCAATGGCTAAGAAACAAAATTTTTTTTACGCAGTCGGAAGAAGAAAATCGGCATCGGCCAGAGTCAGGCTATTCAAAGGGAAAGGCGAGAATTTGGTCAATGATTTAGCTGCCGAAAAGTATTTTCCGGGGCCTGTCAATAAAATCTTACTGGACAGGCCATTTGTTTTGACTGAAGCTCTTGGCAAGTATTATTTTACGGTCAAAGTTGTTGGTAGCGGAAAAAATGGGCAACTTCAAGCTTTAATTCACGGAGTCGCCCGTGCTCTATCTTTGGCCGATAGGGAAAAATTTAGATCTCCACTTAAAAAAGCAGGACTTCTTACAAGGGACCCGAGAGAAAGAGAAAGAAGAATGGTCGGAACCGGCGGAAAAGCCAGACGCGCAAAGCAATCTCCAAAGAGATAAATTAATGAGTGCAGAGATATTGGAATTTTACGATGAACAAGAGAGACCTTTAGGCCAAGCCCAACGCCACAGGCTTCACAGCGAAGGACTCTACCATAAAGGTGTAATAATACTTATTTTTAACAGCAAGGGAGAAATTTTTCTTCAAAAAAGGAGCAAGTCGAAAGATGTTTGTCCGGGGTGCTGGGACGGAGGAGTAGCAGGACACGTAGAGATTGGAGAAGAATTTAGTGAAACAGCAATAAGAGAGCTTAGAGAAGAAATTGGGGCTGAGGCTAATTTAGAAAGAATCCGAGACACCCACCTTCAAAAGAACGAATACAAGAAATGGGAAATAAAAGACTATGAGTTTGTGGTTACATTTAGGTGTGTTTATGATGGGCCAATAAAGGTAGATCAGTCTGAAATTGGAGAAGCAGGGTTCTTTTCAGTTCAAGACGTAGAAAAGCAGATGAATGAGGGGACAGAATTTACTCCTTGGTTTTTGGATGAGTGGAACTATCTGATTAAGAGTGGTAAGCTTCGTTCACAATAAATAATGGGACTTGAGCAGGGTCAATCTTCACAAAGCCTTGAGTATTGGCTTTCTAGTATTGAAAGTACTTGGAGAGAGACCCCTGAGTTTAATGTACCTGAAAATTTTAAACATTTGGCAGTAATTTGTGATGGAAATAGAAGAAGCGCAAAGGAAAAAGGGCTTGATCCTTGGCAGGGACACAGACTGGGAATAGAAGTAATAAAGGGAATTATGCGGGCTAGCAGAAATTGGAGTATAAAACACCTTACTTTTTGGACTTGGTCAACTGAGAACTGGAAGAGAGACGAAGGGCAAGTAGGCTTTGTAATGGGTCTTGCGGCAAAACACTTAGCGGATAGTGAAACATTAAAAACACTAGTTGAAAATAGAACCAAATTTACCCACCTCGGACGAAAAGATAGATTACCCCAAGGTGTAGTTACGACAATTGATAACCTAGAAAGAAACACAGCGGGTTTTAATGATCGTTTTGTCAATTTAGCCTTGGATTACGGTGGTCTTGATGAAATTTCAAGAGCTACGGCAAAAAATTGTTGATGATGCCATTAGGGGTCGTTTAGCCGAGGTGGATATATTGGCCCATCCGGAGCTTATATTTAGTTATCTTGACACAAAAGGTCAGCCCTTGCCCGATTTAGTCGTTAGAACTGGTAGTTTGGAAGAAGAGATTCCCCACACAAGCGGTTTTATGCCTCTTCAAACTACATACTCTGGTTGGAAATTTATTTCAACTTTTTTTCCGGACTTGACTCCCGGTTCTCTTTTGACTGAAATACAGAAATTTCTAGTTTACGAAAGAAGATTAGGAAAGTAGGGGGTGATAAAAATGGCAGATATACAAATAATCAATGTTAACGTAGGGACGAAAGAAAATCCGGTTGTTGCTCCGAGGGTTAATATTGGAACCGAGCAAGAACCATTCTTTGTACCTCCACATGCACTTAAACCCGATACCCCTGAGGGAACCGAGTATTGGAACCTGGTTGCAAATGGAGATCTCGAATTGAGAGAGGATGAATTAGGTGAAATACTAGCTTTTATAGAGGACCATGCTAAAAAGGGTTAAGGTTTCTGCTCCAGGAAAAGTTATTTTAAGTGGAGAGCACGCTGTTGTTTATGGACACCCTGCTCTTCTTACTGCTGTTAGCCGCAGGCTTTCTATAGCTAGAGAAAGAGGTAAAAAAAGGTTGATCGATTCAAATATTCCTATAGGGTGCGGAATGGGTTCTTCTGCTGCATATGCTGTCGCCCTTTCCGCTCTGAAGTTAAAACTGGATGGTAAGAAGTGGGATTTACAAAGAATAAATAATGAAGCCTACAAAATGGAGAAAAAACAGCATGGAAATCCGAGCGGGGGAGATAATACCGTAGTAACATATGGAGGATTTTTATGGTATAGGAAAGAAATTGAATCATTCAAAATTTTTTCCACAGTCAAAATTACTAGAAAACTGCCTGAATTTTTTATAATTGATACTGGCAGACCCAAAGAAACTACAAAAGAAATGATCCAATTTATAGGAGAAAAACGTACTAAAAATCCTAGGGCTGTTAACAATATTTTTAGGGAAATAGAGGAAATTACAAGAGCTTTTTTAAAATTTCTAACGATCGGAGGCGGAGATTTGTCAGAACTAATTAGGGAAAACCAGACTCTGTTGGAAAAACTAGGAGTTGTTTCTAATTTTACATCGTCTATAGCAAAAGAAATTTCGAAAATAGGCGGTGCTGCCAAAATCTCAGGTGCCGGTGGAAGAAAACTTTCGTCGGGCATACTTCTTGTGCATCACTTAGATACTTCGAAGTTGCTACACTTTGCCAAAAGGAGAAACTTAAAAATCTTTTCTGTAAAATTAGGGGAGGAAGGGGTAAGAATTGACAGAAAGAATTGAAGTATCGGCACCAGGAAAGTTGATGCTTTTTGGAGAGCATGCAGTTGTTTACGGGAAACCCTGTATAGTCACTGCCGTAGACCATAGGATGAAAGTTTCAATTGAGGCCACCAATGGCGATTCTTTAGAATTACATGCTCCGGATGTTAATATAGTTGGATACATAGAGAAAATAGACGATTTAGGTAAAGGTGAAGCTCCTAAAGGTACAAGGTTTGTTAGTATTGCAGTCAGAAATTTTTTTAATTCTTTTGGAATAAAATCAGGTCTTAAAGTAGAAACCAGAAGCGATTTCTCGAGTGAGTTTGGATTTGGCAGCTCCTCTGCAGTTACTGTTGGAGTTATCAAAGCCTTGGGGAAGGTTTTTGGAAAGGAGCTAGGTAATAAAAAACTTTTCGATATGAGTTATCACACTGTTTTAGATGTTCAGGGAGTTGGCTCTGGTTTTGATGTAGCTGCTGCCATTTGGGGAGGAACTTTATATTTCATAACAGGAGGTAAAAAGATAGAAACCATTAAACCAAAGGATATGCCGCTTGTTGTTGGTTACACTGGAGTCAAGGCTGAGACCACTACCTTAGTTCGCCAAGTAGCTGAATTTTACAAAAATAACAAGAAGGTTGTAGATAGGATTTTTGATTCCATCGAGGGCATTGTAGAAGAGAGTAGGCACGCCTTGGAAATAGGTGATTCTCAAAAAGTTGGAGAGCTCATGAATTTAAATCAGGAATTATTGGGAAGTTTGGCGGTTGGAAGTAAGGAACTTACTAATCTGATTGAAGCTGCAAGGGAAAACGGGGCCTTTGGGGCAAAACTCTCGGGAGCTGGCGGAGGAGATTGCATGATAGCCTTTGCACCAGATATATATAGAGAAAAGGTAGAAGTTGGTATAGAAAAAGCCGGAGGTAAAGTTATAAGAGTTAAAACTAACGCCGAAGGTGTAAGAATCGAAGGATGATTAAAACCGCAAAAGCTCCTGCAAACATAGCTTTTATCAAATACTGGGGCAAGAAAGACGAAAAGTTACGCTTGCCGATGAACAATTCCATTTCAATGAATCTTTCGGAAGTCTATACAACGACCTCTGTGGAATTTTCTAAAAATTTGAAATCCGATACTCTAAAAATAGATGGTAAATTCCCAGAAGATAAAGAGAAAGAAAGAGTAGTTAAACATTTAAACTTGATACGGTCACTTGCAAAAACAGATTTAAAAGCCAGAGTAGAAAGTAGAAATAATTTTCCAAAGGGTACAGGTCTTGCTTCTTCCGCTTCTGGATTTGCAGCACTTACTTTAGCTGCTTCAGGGGCGGCAGGTCTTAATCTTTCTGAAAAAGAACTTTCGATTATAGCAAGGCTTGGATCAGGCTCTGCGTGCCGGTCTTTACCCGACGGTTTTGCTGAATGGAAAGCGGGAGATAGCAGTGAGACTTCTTACGCTTATTCCCTTTACCCCCCCAACTATTGGGACATTTGCGATGTTATAGCAATAGTTGGTGAAGCAAGCAAGAAGGTAAGCTCGACAGAGGGTCACGTCCTTGCTGAAAGTAGCCCATTTTTTAGAGCAAGAATTTCAGGAATGCCTAAGAAAGTTAATGAAATTAAAAAAGCGTTAAAAGAAAAAGATTTTACAAGGTTTGGAGAAATTTTAGAGGAAGAAGCAGTCAATATGCACGCAGTTATGATGACTTCAAAGCCAGCTCTTTATTATTGGTTACCAGAGACTCTTATTACAATCATTTCAATAATAAAATGGAGAGATGAAGGACTTGAAAGTTATTTCACAATTGATGCAGGTCCAAATGTTCATGTCATCTGCCAGGCCAAATATGCACCTAGGATTAAAAGACGTCTTGTCAAGTTAAACGGAGTAAAACGGGTGGTTATAAACAAACCGTCGACTGGCGCAAGGCTGATATAATATTTCCTATGACTCCAGAGAACCAAAGTGATATAAAAGTTGTCTTAGTTGATGAAAACGATAACGTCATAGGGGAGAAAGAAAAATTTGAGGTGCACGAAAATCCTGTTCCTCTTCATCGAGCAATTTCGGTGGTAATTTTTAATCCAACAAGGGAGAAGATGCTTCTGCAAAAGAGAGCAAAAGATAAACCAACCTGGCCGCTTTTTTGGTCAAACGCAACTTGCACCCATCCGTATCCGGATGAGGGATATCAAGACGCAGCCCAGAGGCGTTTAGAAGAAGAAATGGGCTTTAGAGTTCCTTTGAAAGAAGTTTTTAGATTTATTTATAAAGCGGAATACGACAAAGTTTGGGGCGAACACGAATACGACGTGGTTTTTGAAGGGAAGTATGATGGCCCTGTTAACCCAAATCCCAACGAGATTGTTGATTACAAGTGGGTAGAAATTAAAAACTTGAAGGAAGATATGGAAAGAAACCCTAAAAAATATACTCCTTGGTTCAAAACAATTTTAGAAAAACTTAAGGTCTAACAGTTTCTCTCCAGGACAAAATTTATTAAAGTTTTAAGTTCGCTTCGTGCTGGTTCGTGAGATAGAAACTTAAGTTCGCTTTCAAACATTGTTAAAGCATCACCCCTTAGCCTTTGTGTAATTCTTCTGGCATAGTCAATACTTCCACATTGTTGCATCTTGTCAATTATCCATTCAACCTCTTTTTGTGTTTTTTTCTCACGACTTTTTTGGAGGATTCGAATAATTCGCTTCCTATCCGACGCGGAAGAGGTTCTTAATAGGTGCCCCAGTAGTAAGGTTTTTTTTGACTCGTAGATGTCATTGCCCATTATTTGCCCTTTACCTCTATAATCTTTCGAATTTATATCTAAAAGATCATCGACCAGCTGAAAACACCTTCCAAGGACTTGTCCGAAATTTGCCAATTTTTCAAGTTGGCTATTATTTACTCCTCCTATAATTGCGCCTAGGCGCATGGGACCGGCTATTGTGTAGTAAGAGGTTTTTCCATCAGCTACGAAGAACCAATCATTATCGGTGAAGTCTAACTTATTAGATTTAGCCCAATTAATTTCTACCCCTTGACCGAGAGTGGTTCTGCTTAACATTCTATAGAATTCTTCCAAGATTCTTAATGACTTTTCGTTTCCTAAGATTTGGAAGTTGTCGTTTAGTAATTTCCACATAATTACATGTAGAGCATCTCCGGCATTAATAGCCAGTTCATTGCCGTAGATTTTGTGTAAAGCTGGTTTACCACGCCTAACATTTGAATCATCTTCGATATCATCATGAATTAAGAGCCAATCCTCAGAAAGCTGCATTGCAGCTGCGGTGTTCAGTAGATTGTGAATATCAACATCAAGAGCTTGCCCCGCTAACACCAAAAGTGTGGGGCGGAGATATTTGCCTTGTCTTTCGGGGTAAGTGGTAGTTACTTCCCAATGAGATTCAGCATCTCTTTTATATTTGTTGGGTATTTCAAAGACCGAAGGATATTGAGGATCTTTAAGATATTTTTGTATTACAGGCCAAACCTGATTTTTGCGGGCTTCAAGAATTTCTAAAGCTTCGTTAGTCATTTGGGTCATTATACAAATTTATGAGGGGCAAAGTTATTTTGCAAACTATAAGACTTAGGCTACCCCGAAGTCAAGTCTTTTGATATAATCGGTTCATGTCTGACAATCCTGCAATTGTATTACCTCGTGGCACGAAAATTCCAGATCATATCGTGATAATTCCCGATGGAGATCGACGGTGGGCTAGAACTAGGGGTTTACCAGTGACTGAGGGGCACAGGGCTGGATACATGGCTCTTAAAAAATTGGCAAGGGCTAGTAGAGATTTAGGTATTCATACCCTCACACTTTGGGGCTTTTCAACTGAAAATTGGGAAAGAAGCTTAGAAGAAAGGAAAAATATCATGAATTTAGCAAGAAGAATGGTCAAGGATTTTATGGACGAAGCGCTTGAGGAAGGAGTTCGGTTTATTCATCTTGGAAGAAAAGACCGCTTGCCCCCTGACTTGGTGCAGATGTTGACCGAAGCTGAAGAGAAATCTAAAGATAACACTAAACATGTTCTGAATGTAGCCTTGGACTATGGAGGTCGTGATGAGATTGTCAGGGCCGTTCGCAAGATCATCAGCGATAAAGTTCCAGTGGAGAAAATTAATGAGAAACTTTTCGAAAACTATCTAGATACTTCCGGTCAACCATATCCTTATCCCGAACTTTTTATTAGGACTTCCGGAGAACAGAGGACCAGTGGCCTTCTCCCTTGGCAAATAGCTTATGCGGAGTATTATTGGGAGGAATGTCATCTCCCAGACTTTACACCAAAGAAGCTAAAATTGGCTATTTTGGACTATTCTCGAAGAAGAAGAAGATTTGGCGGAAACGATGCCGAGCAGCATCTTACTTTCGACCCGGAGGTAGTTGCAAAACTTGAAATTGCTTGGTGGAGATTAAGAAAAATCCCCAAGGGGACGAGGTTTCAGGATTATGCCTTTAATCACTTAAGGGAACAGTTCGGTTTATCAAAAAAACTGGCAAAAGAAGCAGCGAAATACCTAATCGTGGCATTCTTGGAACAGGATAACGGAAGGAATTGGGAGAAAGCGAAGATAAATCTCAAAAAGTTTTATAAATTAATTAAAGATGAGGTCAAGCTCGCCTTTGAGCCTTCCATAGTTGCCTCCATGCAGGTTAAATTCTGGGAAGATATGGCAGGTAAGGAACAGGTTAAGGCTGCAAGTGATGCGGAGGAGACGGCCAGGGAACTGGTTGCCGAAGTCAACAGGATTTCTCTTTTTCAGGCAGCAAAAGCCGCCCACTTACTGGTTCTTGCGAATATTGAAAGAAACTTGGCCGAAAGAGGATCTGGAGAGAAACACTGGGATAAGGCCCAAGATTATTTAGAAAGATTTTACAAAGCCCTCAAAGAAAGAGTTGCTTAGGATTTGATTTTCACTGCCCCTTCTCTTAAAACTTCTATTTTTCCGCCTCTAAGTTCTATCAATGTCGATGGCAGGGATTTAAGAATTCCTTTAGCGTAGTAAAAATCCACCTCGTCGCCGAAATACTCCCTTGCCTCTTTGATGTTTTTTGCCGGAGGTAGGCCTTCCGGGTTGGCGCTAGGGGCCGCCAACGGCCCAGTTTGTGTAATCAAGTGGGTTAATTCGGGATAATCGGGTAAGCGGAAAGCCAGTGTTTTAGTTCCCCTATGCAGGTATTCGAATTCTTGGTTGGGGCACGATAGAATAACGCTTACCTTTCCAGGCCAATACTTTTCTAAAACCTTTTTCGTTTTTGCATCGGCTTTAACTTTGAACTTCGATAAGTCGTCCAAAGAAGAAATTAGAATTATTAAGGGTTTATTGGGTTGCCTGCCTTTTAATCGATAAATCCGCTCAACTATTTCTCTATCTTGCGCCCTGCCCACTAGGCCGTAAATAGTATCGGTGGGAATCACCCCAATTTTATTTTTAGCAAGGGGCCCAACATAGTCTCTAAGAGTCATTTACGGGAATAATAGCAGTTTTGCTCCGATGACGAAAGGTTAGAAGTGCTATATAGAAAATTTCCATTTAGGGGGTTATCTTGATAAAATATACCAGTAATTTTAATCGGGGGATAGCTCAGATAGTCAGAGCACTCGCATGGGGTGCGAGAGGTCGCTGGGGCGGAACCAGTTCCCCCGACTTACTATAGGAGTTAGTAAGCCCAGACCTTCTTGACTTCGGGTTTTCTTCGGTAAATAATAGATTGTGGACTTCGTTTCTATAAACTGCCCATTCTGCAGAAAGAGATTTAAAAAGGACATTCGTCATTTTAATGAAAACCTTAAATTAGGTCAGAGAAATTTTTGTTCTTTGGAATGTTCAGCTAGAAGTCGACAGAATAGAAAAATTTTGGTTTGCGAAAACCCTTTTTGTGGTAAGAAGTTCCAGCGTACCCCTGGTTCGATATCAAGACATAATTACTGCAGTTGCTCTTGTGCTGTGACTGTGAGCAATATTAAACATCCCAGAAATCCGGGTATTGTTAAAAAATGTGCTTTTTGTGGTAAAGATTTCAAATCCAGAAAAAAGTATTGTTCCCGGCCTTGTAAGGACAAAGGCTCTACTATTCCTGCCGAGGAGTTAATTTTTAAAATAAGAACCTTTGTAAAGAAATGTGGAAGGATCCCCCTTAAGAGAGAAATGCTAAATTATCATGCATTTAGGTCAAGATTTGGGACTTGGAATCACGCAATTATGGTGGCCGGTTTTGATCCAAATCCAGTTATGTTTGCAAATAAACACATAGCCAACGATGGTCACAATTGCGATTCTTTGTCAGAGAAGATTATTGACGATTGGTTATTTGCAAGAAGAATAGAACACAAAAGAAGTGTGTGTTATCCCACCGAAGACGGGTTTACTGTAGATTTTTTAATAAATAGTTATTGGATAGAATTTTTCGGGTTACGCGGAGAACATAAAAGATACGACGAACTTAGGGAAGAGAAGTTAAAGATAGCCAAGAAATATAGATTGAAACTTATTGAGATTTATCCGGAAGATTTATTTCCTAAAAATAGATTATCGGAAAGATTTAAATTTTTGAAGTATTAAGTGTTGTTTTTATTGGAGCGATACCAATCCTTAAGGTCTTTTACGGCCTCGCCAAAACTTTTAAAACCAAGATTGTCGGGAAGTTTGTCAATCGGAAACCAGACTAGTTCAGAAACATCGTCTTCGGGAAGAATTTCCCCGTCCTTTATTTTGGCAACGTAATAAAGATTAAGAGTTTCATATACCTCTCCTTCATATTCATACTTATCGGTGTAAATTCCCAAAAGTTTTGTCAATTTAATGTTTAAACCGGTTTCTTCCTTTGTTTCTCTTAATGCAGCGGCTTCGACAGATTCGCCCTCTTTTAAAAATCCGCCGATTGAATCCCAGGTTCCTTTTTTGGGATCTTTTGCTCTTTTGGCAATAAGTACGGCCCCGTCTTTGACGGGCAATACCGAAACGCCCGGGTAAGAACAGGTAAAGATTTTCTTTTTACAAACAAGGCATTGGTAGTTATCGCCGTTATAGGAAAGTTTTCCTCTACAGTATGGACAATATTTGTATTTAACCATTTACAACTCTTGTATTTTATCAGGTGGTGTGGTAATAAGAAAACGCGATGGCAATCAAGAAAAAAACCCAAAAAGAAGCTCCCCAACCCCAGACAGGTGGCTCAGCAAAACTTCAGGCAATTCGTCTTGCCATGGACCAGATTGAAAAACAGTATGGTAGGGGTTCGATTATGAAGCTTGGGGAAAGGACAGACGAGCAACTAAAAGTAGAAAGCATCCCAACCGGTTCTGTTGCATTAGACCTTGCTCTTGGCGTTGGCGGCTTACCCAAGGGGAGAATAACAGAGGTGTATGGGCCCGAAGCATCGGGGAAAACCACCCTTGCCCTTTCGGTTATCGCTGAAGCTCAGAAAAAAGGAGGACAGGCAGCGTTTATAGACGCCGAACATGGTCTTGACCCAGCCCGCGCAGAGATTATTGGGGTCGACTTGGACAATCTTTTGATGAGCCAACCTGATACGGGGGAACAGGCCTTAGAAATTACCGAGACTTTAATTCGCTCCGGAGCTTTGGATGTCATCGTTATTGATTCTGTTGCCGCACTGGTTCCGAGAGCAGAGCTTGAGGGAGAAATGGGTGATGCCGTAATGGGGATGCAGGCCCGCTTAATGTCTCAAGCCCTAAGGAAATTAACAGGCGCGATTTCCAAGTCCAAAACCGTCCTTATCTTTACGAACCAGCTAAGACTAAAGATCGGAGTGATGTTCGGAAACCCGGAAACGACCCCAGGAGGTCTCGCCCTTAAGTTTTACTCGTCAGTAAGAATTGACCTAAGAAGAATTGAAGTACTTAAAGATGGTGAACAAGTCATTGGCTCGCGCCACAGAGCCAGGGTTGTCAAAAACAAAGTTGCGCCTCCTTTGAGGGTAGCCGAATTTGACATAATGGAGAAAGAAGGAATTTCCCGCTCCGGGGGATTATTGGATGTGGCGACGGAATTGGGAATCATTACAAAAAGCGGTTCCTTCTTTAACTATGACGGAAAACCTATCGTTCAAGGAAGAGAAGGTGCAAAGGCTTATATCGAGGAACACGCGAGGTTTGCGGAGGAACTGGATAAGAAAATTAGGGAAATGGTTGCCTCAGGGAAAAAACTTCCGAAAGAAATTGGAGAAGAGAAGGGGGAGTAAATCTTCATGCCCCTTGTTACTGCCTTTAAGCCCCAAAAGAACAAAAAAAGAATAAATATCTACTTGGACGGAAAATTCGGGTTCGGAATTGATCTGGAGAATTTTATGATGCTTGGACTTAAGGTCGAACAAGAACTTTCGGATAAAGAAGTGGAAGAAATAGTCAAAAAATCTGAATTCCAAAAGACTTTAGACAAACTTCTAAGATTCGTAACACTCCGTCCGCGCTCCGAAAAGGAAATAAAAGATTGGTTCAAAAGAAGGAAAGTTTACGAGAGCCTCCATAAAGAGCTCTTTAACCGGTTAAACCGATTGGGTTTAATAGACGATGAAAAATTTGCCCAATGGTGGGTGGAACAGCGAAGCTTGTTTAAACCGCGAGGCAAAAGAGCCTTAGAGATGGAATTAAGAATGAAAGGAATAAAAAAAGAAGTGATAGGTCAGGTTTTGTCCGATATTGAAGTAGATGAGGAAAAGGTTGCGAGGGAACTCCTGAATAAAAAGTCTTATAGGTGGAAAAACCTGCCCAAGCGCGAGGCTAGGGCTAAAATGAGCGCATTTTTGGCAAGGAAGGGATTTAACTGGGAGGCAATTGAAAAGGTCTTAGGAAAAAGGTAAAATAATAGTTGGAGTCAAAGAAATTATGAGAAGAACTCGCAATTTAGCTTCTTCTTTAACCCTTTAAGGGTCTAACTTCTTTGGCTTCAAAAATTATGTCGGGAGACGATATCAAAGTATTAGTCGAAGATTTAAGGCGTCAAAGAGAGTCTCTTGAGAAGAAAGAAAAGATTCTTAAGGAGCGCGAAGAGGAGCTTATTGGCCGGCTTGAAAAGGCTTCAGGCATGACCCGCGACGAGGCTTCCAAGATTCTTCTTGAAGAGGTACAAAAAACCCTTACTTCCGAAGTTGCAAAAAAGGTAAGAAATGCCGAGGAGAGAATTCGGGAAGAGGCGGGCGAGAAGGCAAAGGAGATATTGGCTGACGCCATGAAACACGGTGCAACCTCTTATGTTTCCGAGTATACGGTTTCTACGGTTACCGTTCCCAACGAAGACGTAAAAGGCCGGATTATTGGCGCAGGAGGAAGGAATATTAGAACTTTTGAAAGGGAGACCGGAGTTGAAATAGAGATTGACGAGACCAATGAGATTAGGCTTTCTTCTTTTGATTCGGTTAGACGAGAAATTGCAAGAAGGGCTTTAGAAACCCTGATTAAAGACCAAAGAATTCAGCCTTCAAAGATAGAAGAAGTGGTTAGACAAATCAAAAACGAAATGGAGGATGTTCTTCTTGAGGAAGGAAAAAAGATTGCACACGAATGCGGGGTATTTAATTTGCCGATTGATCTCATGAAATTAATCGGACGATATCGATTTAGAACCTCTTACGGACAAAACTTGGGACTTCATACGATTGAAGAGACAAAAATAGGAATGGCTATTGCAAATGAGTTGGGAGCCAACGTAGACGTTATTCGATTGGGGTGCCTTCTTCATGACATCGGAAAAGTTGTGACAGACGAGGAAGGAACGCACATAGAAGCCGGAGTTAATACGCTTAAGCGATTCGGACTTCCCAAAGAAGTTGTTGCGGCGGTTGCCGAGCACCACGAAGACAAGCCTTTTTCATCGGTTGAGTCAGTAATTGTTTGGACTGCCGATGCAATTTCAGGGTCCCGCCCAGGAGCTCGCTATGAGCCCCACGAAGAGTATATAAAGAGGATGGGTAAAATCGAGGAGATTGCGGCATCTTTTCCTGGGGTGGACTCGGCCATGGCTTTCCAAGCTGGGCGCGATGTCAGGGTTATTGTAAATCCCCAAGAGGTGGATGATGATAAAGTAACGGTTCTTGCTCATGATATTGCGGCAAGGCTTGAAAAAGAAGCAGAATATGCGGGACAAATTAAAGTAACCGTAATAAGGGAAGTTAGAGCAAGCGATACGACCGCTGCCAAATAAAGTGAAGAAAAAAGATTTCCTGCCTTTTCTTCTTTTGGTTTCCCTATTTTTTATAGGAATCTATATTCTTTTTCCCCAAATAAAAGCAACGCTTAAAATTATCTCCCCTCAAGATTTAGCCCAAAAATATCAGGAAGTAACAACACCCACTCCAACCGCAACACCTAGACCGTTAACTTTTGCCGAGATGAACGAACTTTATGGACCTTGTGTAAATCTCCCCACCCTGATGTATCACCATATTCAGGATAAAGTTAGTGCCCAAGAAAAGAATCAACTTGCCCTAACGGTTGAAACGGAGACGTTTAAAAGTCAAATGGAATATCTTAAGGCCAGGGGGTATAGAACTCTCGGAATGGAAGAGCTCATTGCCTTTTTTGACGAAGAAGTCCCTGTTCCCAAAGGGTCTGTTCTACTTACCTTCGACGACGGCTATGACGATTTTTACAAAAACGCTCTACCCGTACTTAACGAGCTTGGCCTAAAAGCTACAGTTTTTGTTTCAACGGGACTTTTGGATAATCCGGGGTACTTAAGTTGGGAAGAAATTAGTCAAGCAACTCCCTCAGCCTATCTTTTTGCAAACCACACTTGGTCTCACAAGAATATGCAGACGGCAAAAGAGAAAGTCGAGTTTGAAATAGAAACCGCGGATACCCAACTTAACGAGCGAGGACTAAATTCTCCCAAGATTTTTGCCTACACTTACGGATTGGTGGGAGATTATGCGAAAACATACTTGGAAAAACTTAACTATAAGCTGGCTTTTTCGACAAGGTCCGGAACAGCCCTTTGCGTCAAACAACGATTTGAACTTCCAAGAATTAGAGTTGGTAATACAGAGTTAAGTAATTACGGCTTCTAAAACTTGACTTTTGCCCATACTTTCGTTATTCTTGGCGTGGCTTATGACAAAGAGAGAACTAATTGACTTGGTCGCCAGGAAGGCCCATTTAACCAAAAGGGCAGCAGACGAGGCGGTCGAGGTTTTCCTCTCGGAAGTCGGAAGAGTTCTCTCCAAAGGAGAAAAAGTAGTTCTATCCGGATTCGGGACATTCAGGGTTATCTCCATGAAAGGCAAAACGGTTAAAATCCCCAAGACCGACAAAATGGTTACAATTAAGTCCCATCGCTCTCCCCGCTTTACTCCAGGGAAAAAGTTAAAAAGACAAGTAGTCCGCTAACTCCCATAGCCTCTTTGTTGTATACTTTGGCTAATGGACAAGGCCATAATAGTCGATCATTTGGTCAAAAACTTCGAAGTTATTGAGAAGAAACCAGGACTTGCGGGCGCAATTGACTCGATAGTATCTCCCAAAAAGAAAATCATCCGGGCCTTGAAAAATATCTCTTTTACAATCCAGCCGGGAGAGCTGGTCGGTTTTATAGGCCCCAATGGGGCAGGGAAAACCACAACTCTTAAAATCCTTTCTGGGCTTCTTTATCCAACTGCGGGCTTTACATCGGTTTTGGGATATGACCCTTGGGAGAGAAAACCCGAATTTCTCAAAAAAATTTCTCTTGTCATGGGACAGAAAAACCAGCTCTGGTGGGACCTGCCGGCAGCAGAAACCTTAGAGTTAAACCGCGCCATTTACGAAATCCCTAAAAAAGAGTACGAAGAGGTCGTGAGCGAACTTGTAACTCTTCTTGAGGTTGGGAAGCTTCTAAATATCCAAGTAAGACGGCTTTCTTTGGGTCAAAGAATGAGGCTAGAGCTTGTAGCGGCGCTTTTGCACACTCCCAAAGTTTTATATTTGGACGAGCCGACAATAGGGCTTGACCTAATAGCCCAACAAAAGATGCGGGACTTTGTTTACGAGTATAACCGCAAGTACGAAGCAACAATACTTCTTACTTCACACAACATGGACGACCTGATTGATTTGGCAAGGCGAGTAATTGTTATTGACGAAGGACAAATTCTTTTTGATGGGGCACTCGAAGAGCTTGTTTCCCGGTTTGCCAAAGAAAAGATAATTAAGGTGTCACTCTCCCGCGAAGACGATGTTAAAAAGATTGAAACAATCGGAAAAGTCAAAAAAATTTCTTTCCCCGAAGTTATATTATCAGTTCCCAGGGAGGCAGTAGCGGTAGCTGCAGCGGAGCTTCTTCAGAATTTCCCGGTTAGTGATTTAACCATTGAGGAAATTCCCATCGAGGATGTTATCCGCAAAGTTTTTAGGGGAGGGATGCGCCGGTCCCTTCAAAAATGAGTCTTAAAAAATACATCTCGATTTTCAAGATCTCCTTTGCTCAAGAATTTGCCTACCGCATAAACTTTATTATGTGGAGGGTGAGGAATGTAATACAGATAATTCTTCTTTTTTTTCTTTGGACCACGGTATTTTCCGATCCGTCAAAAGTTATTTTTGGTTACGACAGAACAAAAATCCTAACCTATGTTTTTGGGATTTTGGTTGTAAAGGCAATTGTGCTTTCTGCTAGAGCGGTCGACGTAGCAGGAGAAATTTCAAGAGGCGATGTCTCAAATCTTCTTCTAAAACCAGTTAATTTTTTCAAATACTGGTTGACCAGGGATTTGTCCAGTAAGGCTCTCAATTTTATTTTTTCGGCCTTCGAAATTGTTATTTTATTTCTAATATTAAAACCCGAGATTTATTTGCAAACAAATTTATTCTTATTGGTTGGATTCTTCCTTTCCCTAATTTTTGCAATACTGGCGTTTTTTGCTCTTCTTATGATTACTAGTTTTGTGCCTTTCTGGGCACCAGAGCTAGGTTGGGGAGTACAGTTTTTAGTAATAGTTATATTCACAGATTTTCTATCAGGGGGCCTTTTTCCTTTAGATATCTTACCCAGCTTTATTCAGAAATTTCTTTATCTAACCCCTTTTCCTTACTTGATTTTCTTTCCCATACAAGTTTACTTGGGAAAAATTACCGGTACAGTTCTTTTGGGGGGCTTACTTATTTCTCTTTTTTGGATTTTCGTTTTATGGATTGCCATGGGGTGGATATGGCGGAGGGGACTCTTGATTTATAGGGCAGAAGGAAGATGATAAAAACCCTGGGTAGATATCTGAAAGTCTGGTGGCTTATGAGCAGAAATTCCTTTATGGGAATGATTTCTCAGAGATTGGGTGCCTCTATCTTTTTAACTGGGAAACTTTTGAGAATCGGTTTTTTTCTTGCCTTCATATATCTTCTTCTAAAAGGAACAGGTACTTTAGCAGGATATAATCTCAACCAGACAATATTTTTCTTTTTAACATTTAACTTGGTGGATATAATTGCCCAGTTTCTTTTTCGTGAAGTCTATCGCTTTAGACCGCTTATTATTTCCGGGAGCTTTGATTTAGTGATGACCAAACCCATAAGTCCCCTTTTCAGGTCCTTAATGGGAGGTGCGGATATATATGATTTGATTACTATTCCCCCTCTTATTGTTGCGATTTATTTAGTGGGAAGAAGCCTTGGGCCTAGCCCCACACACGTTCTTTTTTACGTTCTTCTTCTTATTAACGGATTAGCCCTTGCAACAGCTTTCCATATTGCCGTTATT
>Ga0315288_10001695_pt1 | contig 28572 bp, 20 predicted proteins | sample YL17G11_20_MG_FD_203454 | JGI IMG/M metagenome (GOLD analysis project Ga0315288, IMG submission 203454) | Sediment microbial communities from Yellowstone Lake, YNP, Wyoming, USA - YL17G11_20 | ecosystem: Environmental > Aquatic > Freshwater > Lake > Sediment | place: USA: Wyoming | collected... | reverse complement strand
TCTGGCGATGCCGGCGAGCGGCTGTTTGGGCGTGGCCGGGGGATCCGGAGCCAGGTCGAAGAGTGCGGGCTCCATGGCCCCATTTTCGCTTTTTATTCGCCGGAAGTCAAGGCCGGAATCACCGCGGTAAGCAGTAAGCAGTAGGCAGGTGGAACTACAGCAGGCGGAAGGTGACCTCAATGGAAGCCGCTACCGGAACCGCCTTGCCGTCTTTCATGCCGGGCTTGAACTTCCATTGCCGGACGGCCTCCAGCGCCTTTTCGTCGAGGCCCAGGCCCAGGCTGCGGACCACGCGGACGCTGCGCACCAGGCCATCGGGATCGACCACGGCGTAGAGAACGACGGTGCCTTGGTACTTGGCCTTGCGCGCTTCCTCGGTGTATTCCGGCTCGACGCGATAGATCAATTGCGGGGCGCTGACGCCGCCGCCAATGCGGAACGCGCCGCCGCCGAAGCCGCCGCCTTCACCCGGGCCGTAACCGCCGCCGCGGCCGGAGCCGACGCCGCCACCCGAGCCGCTGCCGATGCCGCTACCGGAACCCGGTCCATTCGAGGGCGGCCCAAGGACGTTGCTCATGGGGTCGCCATAAGCCGCGATGTTGGGTTGCGGGAGCTTCAGATCGGGCGGGCCGATCAGCGTCGGATCCATCACCAGTTTCGGATGGTCATTGCGGATCACCACCGCCGGAGGCGTGAACTGCTCCATCGCGAACTTGGGCAAACGACCCTTCGAGGCAGGCTCCGGGGAGCGATCGCCGCCGCCGCCGCCGCCGTGCATCTCGTCCGGTCTTTGCGCCAGATACGGCAGGATGTCCGGAGCCAGCAGGTGGACCACTTCCTTGACGGCCGGGGCCGCCCGCTTGGCCGCGAAATGTCCGCTGACCAGCAGCAGGCCGATCAGCACGGCGTGGAAGGCGAGGGAAGCGGGCCCGGAGTACTTGCCGTAACGGTAATCGCCCCAGATTTCCTTGACCGGGATCGGTTTGGACGTGACTTGAAGCGGCGGCTCCTTCTCCTTCGAGAACAGCCACTGCAAGTTGATCTTCAGGGAGGCATACCAGGAGTCGTCCTGCTCGACAAACAGACGCCTCAGATGCACATCCGGATCAAACTGGTCCTGCGCGGAAGGGGGATTCACGTTGGTGGCCATCGTCAAACTCTACTCGGCCCGACCGAGCAATGCCCTCAAGGCCTGAATCATTCAGAAAATGGAACCGGCGCTACGGATTCCTGGAGGAGCGCGGCCCTGCCCCCACGGCTCCGTTGTCCCTGATTCTATCACAAGGCCCGGGTGTTGCAACCCTACAAGTGGTGGTCCACGCCATTCTAATAGACGAACTCGTGTCGCCAAAAGTTACCAAATCTTGGAACCCGAACTCGGCCAAAATGTAGCGGTTGGCCGGCGGCGGCTGGCGGAAAGCCGTCAGCCGTCGGCCGGCAGCCGAGCTTCCGTCCGCAGCAGCTCCAGCAGCCTTTTCTTGACTTCCGGGCCATAAACGGGGTCGGCGAGAGCGAATTCCAGGAAAGTGGCAAAGTAGGACTCGAAATTGCCGATGTCGTAGCGGCGCTCGCCGGGAGGCAGCTTGAGCCCCAGGATGCGGTAGCCGCGGCCGCGAAGAATCCGGATGGCATCCGTCAATTGCACCTCGCCCCGCTTGTCGGGCTTGGTATGGCGGATGGCGTCGAAAATGATGGGAGTGAACAGGTACCGGCCGGCGATGGCCAGATTGCTGGGGGCCTGGCCGGGCGCAGGCTTCTCCACCAGGTCCTCGATGGCGAACAGCGGCCCGGTGCCATCCGGGCGCACGACGCCGTAATGCTGCGTCATGTCCGGGGCCACCTCCTCGACGGCGATGATGCCGCAGGCCTGTTCGGCCTCAAACGCCGCGATCATCTGGGCCACGCAGGAACTGTCGGCGTGCAGGCCGAGGATGGAATCACCCAGGGCGATGACGAAAGGCTCCTGGCCGGCAAACCGCTGCCCGCACAAGACCGCGTCGCCCAGTCCCCGCTGGCGCCGCTGGCGGGTGTAGAAAAAGGACACCTGCATGCGCTCGAATTCCAGTTCCGCCAGCAATTCCTTCTTTTCGCCATCGCTCAACTGGCGCAGCAACTCGTGGTCATAGTCGAAGTGGTTCTCGATGGAGTGCTTGGCCTTCCCGGTAACGAACAGGATCTGCTCGATGCCGGCGCGCGCCAGTTCCTCAACCACGTACTGGACCACGGGTTTTTTGCCGACCGGGAGCATTTCCTTGGGCTGCGATTTGGTGGCCGGCAGCAGGCGCGTGCCCGATCCCGCCACGGGGACGATGGCCGACGTGATCACGACTCGTGCCCTCCCAGGCTGGCGAAGTTAGTGAGTCTCGCGCGGCGCACGACACAGCAGCGGCTGCGGGGGCGCCATTCGATGCCGGCTGCCGGCATCATCCGGCCGTCGCCGGCTCGCTGGCCGGCGACGAGCGCAGGGGCGCAATCACGGGCTTGATCACCGTGACGCCGATGGCGCGAAAGGCCTGTTCCAGCCTCTGATAAGTCTCTTCGCCGGGGTAACAGCCCACGACGGCGCCGCCCGAACCGGCGAAGTTCGAGGGAACGCCGGCCGCCCGGGCCGCTTCAATCATCTCGCGGTTGCCCTCGCTGACCCGGCAGACGCGGGCGCGAAGGTCGAAATTCTCGTTCATCAGCCGGGCCAGACGCGGGATGTCCCGCTCCAGCAGCGCGGCCCGGCCTTCCTCGGCGATCCCGGCCCACCGCCGGATGGCCTCCAGCACCGCCGCGTCCCCGGACTGGTAGCGGTGGCGCAGGTCGCTGTGCAGGACTTCGGTACCCTCGCCCAGCGCGGTGCGGTAGGCAATGTACAGCGGCGGCAGCAGTCCCGGATCCAGGGCCTCGTATTCCCCGTAGCCGCGCGACTCCATCAGACGCCGGTCGAAATCCATGTAGACCAGCCCCTCGTACACCTGGATCACGCGGTCCTGCAGTCCGGCGGGCACGCCCAGTTCCCTGGTTTCCGTTTCCAGAATGAGGTTGGCCTGAATGGGCTTGGGAATGTCGATGCCGAAGAAGCGCAGGAGCGCGCGCAGGGCCGCGGTAATAATGGCGCTCGAGCCGCCCAGCCCCAGCCGCTGCGGTATGGTGGATTCGTACTCGACCGTAAAATTGCGATCGGGCAGCTCCAGGCCCTGGGCCTCGCAGTACTGGGCCAGCCGAACCAGCAAGGCCTGGATCAGGCGGACGCCGCCGTAGTAACCGCGCCAACGCGTCAGTTCACGCAATTCCGCCAGGCTCTGAAAGATGGGCGTGTCGGCGGGGCTGGCCTTGATTTCCAGCCGCGCGGACGGGTATACCAACACCCGCGCCCGAAAGTTCCGGACGATGCAGGAGATCGTTTTCCCGAAGTAGCCGTCGCTGGGATTCCCCAGCAACCCGGCGCGCGCGTAGGCGCGCGACTCGATCATCTCGGCCTCCCCAAGCGTTTCTGGAACCGCCTAGTTTACACGAATCCGCGCATGGGGTGGGCGGCATTTGGCATGGGAAGCGGAGGTTGTAGCGCCGGCAATCAAAACGCGCAGTTTTCTCATTGCGCGTCCTCCGTGGCCGCGGCCAACCCGGCGGGGCCAGCCAAAGGCCAGACACTGTAAAACTCTTTCTGGGTGAACCGCAAGAGCGCTTCCTCCATCACCTCGGCGATTTGCCGGCACCGCCGGGCATCGAGGGCGGGCAGGCAGGCGCGCAGGCAACCCTCGGCCGTCATTTCCAACTCCGGATGGAGAATGGGGCTGGTGACGCCAAGCGCGTAGCCGCGGGCTCGCGAGAAACGATCGGCCGCGGCCACGATCCTCACCAGGCCGGCTTCCCGAGAGGCTTCTTCCGGGCGGTGGTGACGCTCCAGAACCGCAACCAGGGACGCCGGGAAACGCCAGTAGATGGCGATGGCGCGCCCCAGTTCGCAGTGGTCGATTCCGAACATCTCTTGTTCCGATTTGAGCGTCTCATCGGGACCTTCGAGTGGTGGAAGCTTGGAATCCGGCAGTTCCCGCGCCGCAGCCAGCATGATGGGCAGTGCGCCGATGTCGTGCAGGAGTCCCCCCAGGTAGGCCTCTTCCGGAAGTGTGGCCGAGGTGGCCAAAGCCACCTGCTGGCTCAGCAAAGCCGTCAGCACGCAATGCTGCCAGAAGGCGAGCACCCCGCCGGCCGGCAACTCCTGCCCCAGACACTCCAACAGATGGGTGGTTAATACCAGCGTCCGCAGGCGCGCGGCGCCCAGTAGAATGCAGGCCTCGGCGATGTTGAAGATTTTTTGCGACAGCCCCCACAGCGGCGCATGGCACATGCGCGGAACCTGGGCCGCCAGGGCGGGGTCGGCGGCGACCAGTGTGCTGACCCGTTTCAGATCCACCGGAGACACGCTGAGCAGGCGGTTCAGCTCGAATACGTAGGCGGGCAGCGAGGGCAACTGCTCCACGGCCGCCAGAATGCGTGCCCGGCGCTGGCTGGTCTGATCGGCATCGCAGGCCCCCGGCGGAACGCCAGTCTGTGCAATAGGTTTCAAGCAGGCGTCGCTCTCCTGGACTCCCGGTTTCATTGCTTCCATGCTGCCTGGGCGCGGGCGGCCGCCCTCTGCCGCCCCGGCTGTTACGCCAGCCGCCGCGCCAGCGGCCGCACTGCCATCAACTGGCCAAGGCGGGCGCGCAGGCGCACCAGCACCCCGGAATGGATCTGCGAAACCCGGGATTCATGCAGGCCCAGCACCGCCCCGACCTTTTTCAGCGTCAACTCCTCGTGGTAATAAAGGTTCAGCACCTGCCGCTCGCGCGGCGGCAGCTCGCTGATGACCCTGGCCAGAAACCTCTTCATTTCGGAGCGCCAGCAAAGAAAAAAGGGGCCGTCCTGCAGCGCGTCGGGGATGTAGTGGCACAGATCGCCTTCCGGTTCCTGCGCGTCGTTGTAGGTGACCAGGACGCCGAGATCCAGCCCGCGCAGGTCGCCGAGCAGTTGCTGCAGCTCGCGCAGTTCCATGTTCAGCTCGGAGGCCAGCTCCGATTCGCTGGGCGCGCGGCCCAGCTCGGCCGCCAGCTTGGTAGTGGCCTGCTCGATCTGCCGCGCCTGCCTCCGCAACTGGCGCGGACTCCAATCCCATTCCCGCAAGCTGTCCAGGATCGCGCCCCGAATTCGATGCCGGGCATAGGACTTGAACTGCACCTTCTTGTCCGGGTCGTACTTGTGAAGCGCGTCGATCAAACCCAGCGCGCCGGCCTGCAGCAGGTCCTCGAACGGCACGTGGGGCGGGAGACGATCGTGGATGCGACGCGCGATGTAGCGGACCTGCGGCAGTTCCGCCATCAGCAGGCGCTCTGGTTCGGCCGTGTCCATCCCCGAAACTGCTGCGTAGGCTTCCGTGGCTGCTCTCATGAATTCCATCCTTGCCTCGCCAGATTGAAGAAGACCAGCACGCCCAACGGCAGCCCTTCCAGAGTTCGCGACAAGCAGGTTCGGATTTGCCCGTTTTCCTCCAGGCTGCGGAAGAGTTCCTGGTTGGTCACTTCCAATTTCCGCCGCAGGCGCATCATCTCCACTTGCAGTTGGCGGTAAGAAGTCTTTAATGATCCGGTGGCCTGCGTGAAGAACTCGAACGCCTGCCTCAGGCCATGGGCGCTGACCCGCATGGCCGGTTTTCGTGTGGGTTGTTTTTGCCGGGCGACGGCTGAAGTTGCCATGCCTGGCTGACAAAAGCACGTGGAATGCCAACGGGAAGGCAACTCTCCTGAAGCTTTCTTAATGGACGCGGGCCGTGGACGTTCTTCTCCCGTTTCGGCATCGAACACCCGCTTGGCCCCGCGTGAGCCTTGTAGTAGAGTCCTGGTGGTGAAGTGCGATGCTGTTCCATAGAGAATCGCGGGAGCAGCGGTTCCGCAAGCTGGCGCGGCGCATCGAGGAGGTGCGCCGCAACGACGAAGCCGAGGCCCGCCGCCGCTCCCAGATCGCCGAAGAGCGCATGCGGGCGCTGGGCATGTTGTGGGAGATCTGCCGTAACTTTGCCGATCATCTCAACCGCCACATCGAGCAGGAGCGGGTGGACCTGGCGCCTCCCGACCCGCCCGCGGACATCAACGAGGACAGTTCTGTGCAGTTGCTTCTGAACCTGCGCGGCCGCGTGCTGCTGCTCGACATCCGGGTTCCTTCCAACCTCGTGTCCACCGACAACTTCCGTAAGCCTTACATCCTGGAAGGCGAAGTGCGCTTCTTCAATCAGAAGCTGCTGGACGAAGAGCGCGTCGAGGAACACGCCGTGTTTTTCTGCCATGAGGAAACCCGGCAGGGCGCCTGGATGTATTGGAACAGCCGCTCTTACACCTCCGGGCGCCTGGATGAAGACTACCTGGCCGGCCTGCTCGAACAAATCCTCTAAAGAAGTGACAAGTGACGAGCCGTGGGATGTGGTTCTCATCACTTGTCACTCATCACTCATCACTCATCACTTCGCTGCTTCTTGCGGTATTCTGGAATTTGGTGGTCTGGGACCTGGGCATTCCCTGTCCAAGGACGTGAATCGATGAGCAAAGGCATTCACCGCGCGGCGGTGCTGGGAGCCGGCGTGATGGGCTCGCGGATTGCCGCCCACCTGGCGAACGCCGGGATACCCACCCTGTTGCTGGACATTGTTCCCGCCGAATTGAACGACGCCGAGCGCAAGTCCGGGCTGACGCTGGAATCGCCCCGGGTAAGGAACCGGATGGTGACCGCCGGGATCGAGGCGGCCAGAAAAGCCAGGCCGGCCGCGTTCTTTGTCCCCGAGAACGCCGCCTTCATCCAGGCGGGGAACTTCGACGACGACCTGGGCCGGGTGGCCGAGGCCGACTGGATCATCGAAGCGGTGGCCGAGAACCTGGACATCAAGCGCGCCCTGCTGGCCCGCATAGAAAAGCTGCGCCGCCCCGGCGCCATCGTCTCCACCAACACCAGCGGGCTGCCGGTGAATCTGGTGGCCGCAGGGCTGGGCCAGGAGTTGCGCCGCCATTTTCTGGGCACGCATTTTTTCAACCCGCCGCGCTACCTGCACCTGCTGGAGCTGATTCCGGGGCGCGACACGCTGCCTGAGGTCACCCGGGCCCTCTCCGAGTTCTGCGACCGCCGCTTGGGCAAGGGCATCATCGTCGCCAAGGACACGCCCAATTTCATCGCCAACCGCATCGGGACCTTCTCCATGATCAGCGTCGTCCGCGCCATGCTCGAGGAGGGGCTGACGATCGAGGAAGTGGATGCCATCACCGGCCCGGCCATCGGCCTGCCAAAAACCGCGACGTTCCGCCTGCTGGACATGGTCGGGCTGGACACCGTGGTTCACGTCATCCGCAACCTCCATGACAACGCTCCGCGGGACGAGCGCCGCGACCACTACTCGGTCGCGCCGTTCATGGACGAGATGGTCAGGCGCGGCTGGATCGGCGAGAAGGCCGGCCAGGGCTTCTACAAGAAGGTGACGAAGGGCGGCGCGGAGAGTGAAATCCTGGCGCTCGACCTGGCCTCGATGGAATACCGGCCGCTGCGGAAACCGAAGTTTCCGGTTCTGGACGTGGCCAAGAACGTGGACGACACCTCCGAGCGGCTCCGGCTGGTGCTCAATTCCGAGGAACGCGCCGGCCGCTTTGCCTGGAGGGCCTGGAGCGAGGTGTTCCTCTACGCGGCCATCCGCGTCCCGGAGATCAGCGACCGTATCGTGGAGATCGACCAGGCCATGGAATGGGGCTTTGCCTGGGAAATGGGCGTGTTTCGGATGTGGGACGCCCTGGGTGTGGTTACCAGCGCCGGCCGGCTGGAGAAGGAAGGCCGCGCCCTGCCCGGCAACGTCGCCCGCCTGCTGGCCTCCGGCGCCACGACCTTCTATCGCCCGCAAAACGGGCGAACCGAGTATTTCGATTTCGGCGGCGCATGGTACCGGCCGGTCGAAGAGCCGGCCGGCGTCATCGTGCTGGCCGGCGAGAAAGAGCGCTCGCGCCTGATCAAGAAGAACTCCGGCGCCGGCTTGATCGACCTGGGCGACGGCGTCTGCTGCCTCGAGTTCCATTCCAAAATGAACGCCATCGGCGCCGACATCGTCGGCATGATGCAGGCCGGGCTGGAAGAGACGGCAAAGAACTTCGAAGCCATGGTCATCGCCAACCAGGGCGCGAACTTCTCGGTCGGCGCCAACCTGATGCTGTTGCTGATGGGCATCCAGGGCCAGGAGTGGGAGGAGATCGATTTGATGGTGCGCCAGTTCCAGGCCGCCAACATGGCGCTGAAGACCTCGCCGAAGCCGGTGGTGGCGGCGCCGTTCGGCATGGCGCTGGGCGGCGGCTGCGAGATTCCGCTGCACGCCGCCCGCATCCGGGCGCACGCCGAGCTGTACATGGGGTTGGTGGAGACGGGCGTGGGGCTGATCCCGGCCGCCGGCGGCTCCAAGGAGATGGCGATCCGCGCCGACGAGATGACCGGGCCGGGCGAAGACGTTTTCGAGAACATCAAGACGCTGTTCGAGCAGACGGCCCTGGCCAAGGTAACGACCAGCGCCGAGGAGGCCCGCCGCTTCCGCTTCCTCCGCCCCGCCGACTCCATCAGCATGAACCGCGACCGGCTGGTGGCCGATGCCAAGGCCGTCGCCCTCCACATGGCGCGCGACGGCTACCGCCCCGTCCTGCCCCGCACCGACATTTCCGTGCCCGGCGAGTCCGGTTTGGCCTTGATCAAGCTCGGCCTGCACCTGGCGCGGGAAGGCCGCTTCATCACCGATTACGACGTGACGGTGGCGCGCAAGCTGGCTTATGTCATGTGCGGCGGCAACCTGAGCGGCTACTCAAAGGTCGGCGAGCCATACCTGCTGGAACTGGAGCGCGAGGCCTTCCTGAGCCTCTGCGGCGAGAAGAAGACCCAGGAGCGCATCGCCCACACACTGAAGACGGGCAAACCGCTGCGGAATTAATAGCTTAGCTAAGTGTAGAGCTTGACGCATAGCTATGGCGAGAGCTATGCTGGATGAGGAGGAGGCCGTTTATGCCTTATGTGGATCCAGCGACGGTCATGTCCCCAAGGAAGCTCATCCGCAATGTCGATGTCTTGTACGGAGATGAGACGACGGGATGGTCTGCAGCCTGGCTTGATTGGGACGGTGATCGCGTCCTGGGAATCCGACGGAACGGCGGGGACAATTCAGGTATGGGGGTGCCTCAGTCTCGGGGCAAACCGACCTGGTTCGTCGTTCCGCAAGAACTCCAGCAGGCGCTGCTTGACCGTATCGAGCAGTTGACCCTGCTGGAAGGCTACCGGGAGATGGCCAACGACGCCGAGCACGAAGCGGAGGCCCTTGAGTGGTCCGAGGCACTCATATCCGATGCAACCCATCAAGAGAGGTGATGTGTGGCGGGTCTCGTTCGATCCGTCGGTCGGCGGCGAGATTCAGAAGACTCGTCCGGCAGTCGTCTTAAGCAACAACACGGCCAATTCCGTTCTAAACCGCGTCGTCGTAGTCCCGTTCACAAGCCAGACCGCCAGGGTTTATCCAAGCGAAGTTCTGGTAACGGTAGGTGAACGGAAGGTCAAAGCGATGGGCAACCAGATCACCACCATGTCCAAGCAGCGGCTCGTCCACTGGATGGATTCGCTGTCGGCCGACGACCTAATTGCCGTTGAGGACGCCGTTTTGGTGCACTTGGGAATCCGCCGGTGACCGGAGCTCTCGCATCGAGTGGCGGAGGTGGATGTTGTTGTTGCGACCGGCACACGGTTGGTGCGTTCTAAGCATTGGGGGGAGCCTGATGAAAGAAGCTGTTATCGTTGCTGTGGCGCGCACCGCGGTGGGGAAGGCGTTCCGCGGCACGCTGCGCACCACGCGGCCCGACGACATGGCCGCGGCCGTGATCGCCGAGCTGCTGAAACGGACGCCGGGCCTGGACCCGGCCGAGATCGAAGACGTGATCCTGGGCTGCGCCATGCCGGAGGCCGAGCAGGGCATGAACGTGGCCCGGATCGCCGGGCTGCGGGCCGGCCTGCCGGTCTCGACCAGCGCCATGACCATCAACCGCTTCTGCTCCTCGGGGCTGCAAGCCATCGCCCTGGCCTCGGAGCGGATCATGGCCGGCTTCGGGGAGGTAATCCTGGCGGGGGGCACCGAGTCCATGAGCCTGGTGCCCATGGGCGGCCGCCGGCCCTCCCCCAATCCCACCCTGATGGAAACCTACCCCGACGCCTACCTCTCCATGGGCCTCACGGCGGAGCGCATGGGGCCGAAATACGGCGTCACGCGCGAGATGGCCGATTGCTTCTCCTACGAAAGCCACCGCAAGGCGCTGGCGGCCATCGAGCAGGGTCGCTTCCAAGACGAGGTCGTGCCGCTGGAGGTGCGGATGGTCGAGCCGGGCAGCAACGGCAAGCCGAAGGTGACGAAGCTGACGTTTGCGGTGGACGAATGCCCCCGCGCCGACACCACCCTGGAGGCGCTGGCCAAGCTGAAGCCGGCCTTCCACGCTCACGGCACGGTCACCGCCGGCAACGCCTCGCAGATGAGCGACGGGGCGGCCGGCGCCATGGTGATGTCGGCCGAGCGGGCGCGGGCGCTCGGCCTGCCGCCGCTGGCGCGCTTCGTCGCCTTCGCCACCGCCGGCGTTCCCCCGGAGGACATGGGCATCGGCCCGGCCTTCGCCATCCCCAAGGCCCTCAAGCTGGCCGGCCTGACGCTGGACCAGATCGACGTGATGGAGCTGAACGAGGCCTTCGCCGTGCAGGCGCTCGCCGTCATCCGCAAGGCGGAGCTGGATCCGGCGAAGGTCAACGTGAACGGCGGCGCCGTGGCCCTGGGGCATCCGCTGGGCTGCACCGGCGCCAAGCTGACGGCCACCATCATTCATGAGATGAAGCGGCGCAACGCCCGCTACGGAATGGTTACCATGTGTATCGGCGGCGGCATGGGCGCCGCCGGCATCTTTGAAAGGTGTTAGGTGTTAGGTTCCAGGTGCTGGGTTCTTAACACCTAGAACCTAACACCTAACACCTGCCGGAGAAGCAATGGCGACACAGACAACGCCGTACCCGGCCGTCCAGGGCGGCAGCTTCCTGATTGAGGACCGCCGGCCGGAAGAGATTTTCACGCCCGAGGATTTCAGCGACGAGCACCGGCAGATCGCGCGGACCGCCGACCAGTTCTTTGCCAACGAGGTGGCGCCGAACGCCGAGCGCCTCGAGCAGAAGGATTACGCGCTCACCCGGGAATTGCTGCGCAAGGCGGCCGAGGTGGGCCTGACCTCGATCGACATTCCCGAGCGCTTCGGGGGCATGGAGCTGGACATGGCGTCGTCAGCCATCGTGGCCGAGCACATGGCGCACAACGGCTCGTTTGCCGCCTCCTTCGGCGCGCACGCCGGTATCGGCACCACCCCCATCCTTTTTTTTGGCAGCGAGGAACAGAAGGCGAGATACCTGCCCAGGCTGGCGAGCGCCGAGCTGATCAGCTCCTATGCGCTCACCGAGGCCCACGCCGGAAGCGACGCGCTGGCGGCCCGCGCCCGCGCCGAGCTGACGCCCGACGGCAGGCACTACGTGCTGAACGGCGAGAAGATGTGGATCACCAACGGCGGCTTCGCCGACCTCTACATCGTGTTCGCCAAGGTCGATGGCGAGAAATTCACCGCCTTCATCGTCGAGAAAGCCTTCGGCGGCGTCGCGCCGGGCGCCGAAGAAAGAAAGATGGGGCTGGACGGCAGCTCCACCACGCCGCTGATCCTCAATGATTGCAAGGTGCCGGTTGAGAACGTGCTCCACGAGGTCGGCCGGGGGCACATCGTGGCTTTCAACGTGCTGAACATGGGCCGGCTGAAGCTGGGCGCGGTTTGCGTGGGCGGCTGCAAGGGACTGCTGCAGCACGCCGCCCGGTACGCCAAGGAGCGCAAAGCGTTCGGCAAGCCGATCGCCGAATTCGGCCTGATCCAGCAGAAGCTGGCGCAGATGGCCGTCCGCGCCTTTGCCGCCGAAGGCATCCTGTACCGCACCACGGGCATGATCGACGCGCTTTACGAGCGCGACCGCGAGGCGGCAGACGCCGGGCGGAAGGCGCTGGAGGAGTACGCCGTCGAGTGCGCCATCAACAAGGTCTACGGCAGCGAAGCGCTCTTCTTCGTGGCCGACGAGGCGGTGCAAATCTACGGCGGTTACGGCTACCACCACGACTACCCGCCGGAGCGCGCCTTCCGCGACTGCCGCATCAACCGCATCTTCGAGGGCACCAACGAGATCAACCGCCTGCTGACCACCGGCATGCTGATGAAGCGCGCCATGTCGGGACAGCTCGCGCTGATCCCCGCCGCCCAGCGGTTGATGAACGAAGCGCTTTCCGGCCCGGCCGCGGACGCCGATGCCGTGGGTCACATCAAGAAGATGGTGCTGTTGGCCGCCGGCGTGGCTTTCCAGAAGCACAAGCAGGCGCTGGCCGACCAGCAGGAAGTGGTGGCCGCCATCTCCAACATCGTCATGGAGGCCTTCGTAACCGAAACCGCGCAGTTGCGGACGCGGAAGATGGGCGGCCGCAGTCCGCAGGCCGAAGACATGACGGCGGTGCTGCTCTACGAGGCGGTGGGCCGCGCCGAAGCCGAGGCCAAAACGGTGTTGGCGGCCTGCGCCGAGGGCGACGCGCTGCGCGCCCAGCTCGCCGTGCTGCGCCGCTTCACTCGCATGGAGCCGATCGACGTGGTGGCCGCGCGCCGGCGCATCGCGCAGCGCGTTCTGGACGCCGGCAGATACCTCGTTTAGTTCACCACAAAGACACGAAGAGCACGAATGTTCACAAAGATTCGCACTTTGTGACCCTTTGTGTTCTTTGTGTCTTTGTGGTTAATCTGTTTTCCATGCGCTCTCCGGCGCCAGCTCGCCAGGTCCGCGGCCGCGTGGTGCTGGCCGTGGGCCTGCCCGGCTCGGGAAAATCCACCTGGTTCGCCCGCCGCGGTCTTCACCCCCTTTCCACCGACCTGCTGCGCCTGCTCCTGCTGGACGACGAGAACGACCAGTCGCAGCAAAATCACGTGTTCGGCGCGCTCTACGGGCTGTTGCGGAGGCGGCTGGCGATTGGCCGCCGCCTCACCTGGGTCGATGCCACCAACCTGGAACCGTCGCAGCGCCGCAACTTCCTGCAGATGGCCCAGGAAATGGGCTACTGCGTCGATGCCATCTACTTCGATGTGCCGCTGGAAGTCTGCCTGGAGAGGAATGCCGCGCGGCGCCGGTGCGTGCCGCTGGAAGTGATGCGCGATTTCGGCCGGCGCCTGCGCCCGCCGGATTATTCCGAAGGCTACCGCAAGATTTTCCTGGTGCAACCCAACGGGACGCTGCGGCGCCTTGGGAAAAAATAACCACGAAGACACAAAGGGCACAAAGGCCCACAAAGTGCGATTCTTTGTGGTCCTTTGTGCCCTTCGTGACTTTGTGGTTCAGTCCGCTTAGAAGCTCAGCCTCAGCACGAACTGGATCTGGCGCGGGCGCCGGGAACCGTTCGGCTGCAGGAACATGGTGTTGACCTGGCTGCCTTGCTGGTCGAAGCGCGTCCCCGTGTCCAGTCCGGAGAACTGGGTATGGTTTGGGAAGTTAAAGAACTCGCTGCGGAACTCGAGCGAGCGGGTGCCCTTTTCGGAAAGCCGGAAGCGGCGGGTAACGCGCATGTCCCAGTTGTTGATGCCGGGGCCGCGCAGAATGCCCACGCCGGCGTTGCCCCAGTAAATCTGCTCCACGACGCCGGAAGGCCGAGGCAGCGCCGGCCGGGCGAAGTCGTTCCCGCCCAGCCAGAGGACGCGGCCACCCTCGGTCCCCGTGCCGGTGAAATTCATGCCATCCACCGTCCCGAGACTGGGCATGAACGGCTGCCCCCTCGAGAACATTGTGGTGCCGTTGAATTCCCAGCCATCCAGCGGCCGGCGGAGCCAGGGGTTGGAGGGCAGCCAGCGCCTCGGCGCCGCCCAGGTGTAGTTCATGGTGAAGACGTGATCACGGTCAATGCGCAGCCGGCCGTAGTTGCGTTCCCTTGGGGGTAAGAACGGGCTGACCGTGCTGGTGTCGCTTTGCGACGAGCCCAGCGTCTTGCCAAAGGTGTAGGAACCGCGCACTGTCAGGCCGACGCCCACCTGGGTCTGGAAGCCGCTCTGCACGGAGTTGTAGCTGGAGGTGCTGCCGAACTCGAACTCGTTGATGTCCTGGTACCCGCGGTAGGCCCGCAGGAAGTTCGGGGAATAGACTGCGTTGTTGGTTGGGTCGCGGTTCTCCGGATGGAGGTTGAGCAACCGCGCGCCCGCCGGCTCCGGGTTGACGTTGCGCTGCCAGAGCATGTGGCGGCCCACATTTCCTACGTACGAGACCTCAACCCTGGTGGTGCGGCCAATCGCCTGCTGAATCCCGAAACTGTAGTTGTAAACCGTCGGCAGATAGCCGTGGCCGTATAGCGTATTGCCGACGGTGGAGGGCGCCAGCACGCCGCTGCCCGCGGTCACCGCGAAATCGTCGAAGGTCGTGTAGTAGACCATGGGGCTGAAGACCTTCGGCGGGTTGGGGAGCATGCCCATCGTCGGGTTGCCCTGAATGCGGTCGAAGAAGATGCCGGCGCCGCCGCGGATCGCGGTCTTGCCCCTCCCGATCGGGTCGTAGGCGAAACCGAAGCGGGGGGCGAGGCTCAGACCGGCTACCGTGTACAGCGATTTCGGAAAACCCTTGGTGCCGCCCGACACCATGCCGATGGCCGGGTCGCCGACTCCCGGGGCGAAGGTGCCGAGAAATGCCAGGTTCATGGGTTCCCCGGTCACCGGATTGATGGCCACACGGGTGCCGGCGGCATTGCGGCCCGAATTGATCAGCAGCGGCGCGCGGGCCGGATCATAGAGTCCCTGGACGAAGGCCGACGTCCCTCCGCGGATTTCGGCCTGCGGCAGATTGTGATAGAACCGTATGCCGATGTCCAGCGCCAGCCGCCGGTTCACCCGCCAGTTGTCCTGCGCATACCACTCCAGGTTGGTAAAGCGATAGAGCCCATAGGGCTGCGTGGTGGCTTCCTGGTAACTGGTCATGATGCCCATCAGTGCGCTGGCAAAGGCGTAGCGCGTGCGCAGCGGGTTGTTGCTATCGTCGCTGAAACTGATCGTGCCGCGCGTTGCCGTGCCCTGGATCTGGTCCTTGCGCGTCCGCTCAATGTATACCCCGGTGCTGAGCGTGTGGGTGCCGTGGATCTTGCGCAGGTTCTCGCTGATGCTGAAGATGTGGTTGACGTTCTTGTACGGGAACGAGTTGTTGATTGACGCGTTGACCGAGGTTCCCGGCACGCCGAAGGTCATGTTCGGGATCCAACCGGCCCCGTTTAGCCACGGCCGCCACTGCGACAGCGCGATTCCCAGCGGCCCCCTTTTCATTTTCTCCGGGTAGTCCGGGGCCGAGGTCAGCCGGTTCATGCTGTAGCCCAAAATCAACTGGTTCATGAACGAGGCGCCGATGGCCCGGGTGACGTTGATCGTCAGCCCGCGGCCGGGTTGCCGGAACGTCATCGTCCCCAGACCGTCGTAGTTGGCGCCGCCGTAGATCCAGCACGGGCCGCAGGACCCGCCGGAGGGGGTGTTCCAGGGCACGTGCTGCTCGTCGCTGTTGGTGGTGTAGCGCACGTAGGCATTCCAACGCGGCGTGGGATTGAAGTCGATCCGGATCATGTCGCTCCGCCGCGGGTAAGCGCCGCTGACCGAGGCGATGTAATTCCACTGGTTGACCCGGCTGGCCACCGGGTCAACGAAATTAGGCTTCGGGAACATGTTCAGAATGGCCTGGCCCACCTTGTTCTGCCGGTCCTTGGGGACGATATTGCCGGGGAACTGGGCCCCCGTGAGCGGGTCATACACGCGGATCAGGGCGTTGTTGAGGTCGAAAGTCTGGGTGAAGTCGCCCTGCCTCTCCAGCAGGTTTGGCACGTGCACCTGCTGCGTTCCGTAGTTCATCTTCTGGCGGGTCAATTCCTGCGAGAAGAAAAAGAACAGCCGGGCGTGCTTGCGGTCTTTGGGAATCACCGGGCCGCCCAGCGACCACGCGGCAGTATTGAAGCGGTAGGGCGGCTTCGCGACGCTCCTCTGATTATTGAAATAGTCGTTGGCGTTCATGCTCTCGTGGCGATAGGACCAGGAGGCATTGCCGCGGTACTGTTGCGTGCCGCCGCGGGTGATCACGATGATGGTGCCCCCGACGGAGCGGCCGAATTCAGCCTGGTAGTTGCTTGTCAGCACCTTCACTTCGGCGATCATGTCGATGGTAGGCGCGGTGTGCGTGGTGCCGTTCGAGCCGGTGTCCATGTTGGTCACACCGTCCACCGTCATGTTCTTCTGGTTGTCGCGCGCGCCGTTGATGAAGATGTTGCGTATGCCGTCGGGGCCGGGCGCCTCGCGGCCATCCTGTTCGTCCACGACTCCCGGCAGCAGGCGGAGCATGTCGAGAAAGTCGCGGCCGCGGATGGCCGTGCGGTCCAGATCCTCTCCGGTGACCACGCCCGCTTTCTCGCCGCCGCCCAAATCGACGGGCGCCGCGGTGGCCTCGACGGTTACAACCTCGGCCACCTGGCCAAGCTGCATCTGCACGTCTCCCAGCGCCCGGGTTTCACCGGCGGTCACGCGTATATCCGCCTGGCGATAGGTCTTAAACCCGGCGTGTTCCACGCTGATGGAGTACGTGCCGGCCAGCACGTCGGAAAAAGCGAAGTACCCCTCCGCGTTGCTCTGCACGATGCGCGTCGTGCCGGTATCGGATTTCGTCAAGGTCACGGTGGCGCCCGGAACCACGGCCCCGGATGAGTCGCGCACCGTTCCGTTAATCGTTGCCGAAACGTTCTGCCCCCACACGGGCAGAGCCAAAACTGTCGTGAGAAACAGCAGGCAAACAAGGATTGACCGCTTCATAAGCCCACCTCCGTGGTGTGGTTCTATATCACATTTGGGGGCCAGGGGCAATTGGAGGGTTTTGAGTATTTTTTGGCGTCAGCCAGGCCGGCGCCGGCGGCACAACACTACTCCAGCAGCCTGCGCAGGACCTCAGCGGGCAACTCGCCCGTGGGGTTGAAGCGCTCGCCGGCGGCGTAGCGCGTCAGGCTGAAACGCAATTGGCGGGCCACCGGCCGCTGTTCCAGATTCCTGCTCAGATCCAGGGACACGGCCAGCAGCTTCCCTGGTCCCACGCGCGTCTCGAACACGGCGCCGAGCTTGTGGTTGCGGTGGTAGTCGTCGATCACCTGCACGATGGGGCGGAAGCCGGCCGGCGTGTCATCGAGCAAGAAGGCGCGGGCGCCTTCGGTCACTTCCCACCATTGCCAGTCGCTGTGCATGTCGGTGGGAAACTCCGCCAGGGCGGGGTGGCGCGGATCGCACAGAATGCCCATCATGCCCGGCTGTTTCGGGAACCAGCTCAGCGACCAGAACACGGGCAGGAAGCGGATGGGCAGCAGGTTCGGGTTCGCCTGCGTTCCCTCGCAGAGGACCAGCACTTCCCCGCCCTGCTCCAGCCGCCTGCGTGCCGCCGCATCCAGCGACGAGGTGATGAGCAGGTCGGCAGGCGCCGCGGCGGGCGGTTGCTTCGGGTAGACCCAGATGTCCCAGTCGTTGGCGGCCTGGGCGCCCGCAACAGAGCCGCGACCGTCGGGGAGCGGACCCTGCTCTGGGCGATGAGGGGTGACTGGTGTGGCCGTCCGCTCCCTGACGGTCGCGGCTCTGTCGCCAACCGTCAGCGTCAGGCGCAGGCGCGTGGCGCGGCGGATGCCGGCCAGCGGCACGCCGATTTCGCCCAGCGCCGTCACGCCGCCCACCGGAACTTTCGCGGCCTGGAGCCGGCCGGCGGCCAGCACTCGCCCAGCGTCATCGCGCGCCGACCAGGCGGCCGCCGCGTTCACCAGCGCCCGCTGGCCGTAATGGGCCACTTCCGCCTTGGCCGTGAACGTCTCGTCCGACGTCCAGACGAACTTGCTGAACCGCAGCAGCGCCACCGTCTGGCCGCAGAAGCGCCGGAACTCCTCGGGCGCCAGGATTCCCTTGGATTCCCAGAAGGAATCCAGCAGCCCGATCAGCGCCTCGCCCTGGCCCGGAAAATCCTGAAGCTGCAGCAACTGGAAGCCGCCGAAATTCGGGGTACGGAAGGCCGTCTCGATGTCCTCTTTATAGATCCGCCAGGCGAAGCGCCCGGAGGCCTTCTGGAAGTCGGCTGCCTGGTCGATCATGCCCCGGACGGCGAGCTGATCGCGGAAGGCCTCCAGGTTGCGCGGCTTCAGCACGCCCGTGTAGCGCGCGATTTCGTCGTCGTAGTTCGGGAAGGTCACCCATTGGCCGAGCTCGTGAGCGACCAGCGGCATGGGCACAGCCTTGACGTGCTCGGAAAAATCGAAATCGGTGGCCGAGGGCTTTTCGCCGAAGCGGGCGCCATGAATCCGCACCGCCCCCTTCTCGGTGTGGTGCGTGACGTAATAATCGGAACTGGGACCGGGCCTGAGGCGGCGGTGGTCGGCGGTAAATGTGTACAGACGGCGCGGGTCGGCGGCCTTCAATTCGGCCACCAAGTCGTCCATGAAGTTGTAGTCGCCGGTCAGCTCATTGCCCAGGCAGAGCATGGTGAAGGAGGGATGGTTGCCGTAGGCCGCCAGCACGCGCCGCCCCTCGGCCTTCAGGAATTCATCCAGAGCCGCATCGCGGCCCACCCGATTGCTCCAGACGGGCAATTCCACGTGCAGCAGGAAGCCGGCGCGGTCGGCGGCCGTGAACGCCGCTTCCGGCGGGCACCAGGAATGGAAGCGGAAATGGTTCAGGCCGTAGGAGCGGGCGATCCGGAACAGCCGTTCCCAGCCTTCCACGTTCATCGGCGGGTAACCGGTGAGCGGGAAAATGTTGCATTCCAGCGTGCCGCGCAAGAAGATGGGCCGCCCGTTCAAGAGAAACTGCGTTCCGCGCGTGGCGATCTGGCGGAGGCCGAAGTGCGTAAAGAGACGGCTTTCGAGGCCGGCGCCGGCCAGCGTCAGTTCCAGCTCGTACAGGTTCGGCTCATACTCGTCCCAGGCGCGGAGGTTCTGGGGAAGTGGCAACGGCAGCGTTACCCTGCGTTCGGCGTCTGGAACGGTAACATGTAAGGGCGGCCCCATGCGGCCGCCCTCTGGTGACGGGCGACCACGCAGGGTGGCCCTTAACTCGCCCTCCCACGCCCGCCCGGTGATGTTGCGGATGGTCGCTTCGATTCGCAGCGCCTTGCTTTTCCCATCCGGGTACAACTGCGCCGCATCGATCCACACCGGAGGGGAGGCGCGCAACTCGATGCGCCCCACAATGCCGTTCCAATTGGTCTGGGTGTGCTCGGTGACGCTGTGGGCGTTGCGGCCCACGTCGATCAGGTAGGAGTTGTCCACGCAGATGGTGATGCGGTGCGGGCCGGGCTGAAGCGCCGCGGCCAGCTCGTAGACATGAGGCGTGGCCAGGCTGTTCCGGGAACCGAAGGCGCGGCCATCCACCCACACCTCGCTCTGCCAGTGCGACCGCTCCAGGAACAGCGCCATCCGCCTCTCCCGCCACGTTTCCGGAATCACCACTTCTTTCTGGTACCAGGCGCGGCCCTCGTAGGTGAAGGGGCGCGACAGCCAGCCTTTTTCCGGCCCCTTGGTCCTGGTTCCGAAACCGGCCTGATCGGTGCTGCCGGGCAGAAAAATCACCTGGCCGTCCAGCTTCCGCTCCTGCCATTTCTGCTGGTGCCCGATTTTGTCGGGATCAAGTTGGAATCCCCAGGAGCCCGCCAGCGAAATCACCTGCGCCGGCAGGGCAGCGGCAGTTAGCACAAGAAAGACAACGAACATCAGCAGGCGTGAAAGAGGCATAGGCGTGGCCGAATTGTACACCGGCGAAGGGCAAGGAATGGGACGCAGATAAACGCAGATAGGGGGTGGGGATCTGCGTGAATCTGCGTCCCATTTCCCTTTGAAACAGCGTTGACGGGGCACGACCGAAACGGTAACATCAGCCGCACATCTTGGCAGTTTCGGGTCTGGGTAGCGGAGTGTGGACGGGATTCGAAACTCAGTACCCACGGTTTTGGGGTGAGCGATATGGGGTGCCTGCACTTTTCATTGGGGAATTCTCTATCCCTTCCGCTTCGTCGCTGCTTCTGGCTGTTGGTGTGTCTGGCGCTGGCAGGAGCGGCGGCGGCGCAGCAGGGCGCGCCGGCGAAAACGGTTTTGCGGGTGGACAGCGACGAGGTGGCCATCCTGCGGGACAGCTACGGCGTTCCGCACGTGTTCGCCGCGACGCCGCGGGGCCTCTTCTACGGGGACGGCTACGCGGTGGCCGAGGACCGGCTGTGGCAACTGGAACAGTACCGGCGCGACGCGCAAGGGAAGCTGGCCGAGATCCAGGGCCGCGAGGCCCTGGCGCGCGACCGCGAGGTGCGCCTCCATGGGTACACCGCGGCTGAATTGCGCGCCATGTCCGCGGCCTTGCAGCCCGAGGAACGGCTCATCTTCGAGGCTTACCGCGACGGCGTCAACGCCTATATCGAACAGGCGGTGGCCAAAGACGCCCTGCCGGAAGGCTTCCGCAAGGCGGGCATCAGGCCCGCTCCCTGGCAGGTGGAGGACTCCATCTCCATCGGCGTGATGATGACCACGCGCTTCGGATCGGGCGGCGGCGGCGAAATCCGCAACCTGCGCATCTTCAACGCCCTCAAGGCCAAACTCGGCGAGGCCGAGGCGCGCAAGATCTTCGACGATTTCTTCTGGATCAACGACCCCAAGTCGCCCACCTCCATCACCGGGGAGGACATGAAAAGGCCGCCGACGGCCGGGGGCGGCGGCCGGCCGGGCGGCCGGCGCCCGCTCACCGAGCGCGACATGCTCGGCGACGAGTTCAGCGACCCCATTCTGGCCGATGCCCAGGCGGCTTCCGAGATGCGCGAGACGCTGCGCTACGCCGAAGCGCACCGCCTCCCCACCAAGCTGGGCAGCTACGCCTGGGTGATCGCCCCGCGGCGCTCGGCCAGCGGAAACCCGCTGCTGGTGGGCGGCCCGCAAATGGGCTGGATGACGCCCCAGATCGGGCATGAAGTGCACCTGGGCGGCGCCGGCTTCAACGTGATCGGCATGGGCTTTGCCGGCGTGCCCGGCGTCCTGATCGGCCACAACGCCGACCTGGCCTGGACCACCACCTCGGGGGTGGCCGACATGACCGACATCTTCGTCGAGAAACTCGACCCGAAGAATAAGAAGCGCTATCGCTTCAAGGGCGAGATGCGCGACATGGACTGCCGCACCGAGACCATCGCGGTGCGGGGCGGCGAGCCGGCCGCCGTGGAAGTGTGCCGCACGGTGCATGGGCCGGTGCTGGAGTGGGACGAGAAGGCCGGGGTCGCTTACAGCCGCGCCGTTTCCTATCGTGGCCATGAGCTCGATACGGCGCGCTCGGCGCTGGGCTTCAACCGCGCCAAAACGGTTCAGGAATTCGCGCGCTACGTCCAGCTCATCTGGCCCTCGCACAACTGGCTGGCCGCCGACCGGCACGGCAACATCGGCTACTGGCACGGCGGCAAGCCGCCGCTGCGGCCGCCCGGCCAGGACCCCCGCTTCCCGCTGCCCGGCGCCGGCGAAGCGGAATGGCAGGGCGTGCAGGCCTTCGAGAACATGCCGCAGGTGATCAACCCGGCGCGCGGCTATGTCGTCAACTGGAACAACAAGCCGGCGCCCTGGACCGACAATCAGGACACGCCGGTCTGGGGCGAAATCTTCCGCATCCACCGCATTCAGGATCTGATCGAGGTGCGGCCCAAGCTCACCGTCGAGTACCTGCGCCAGATCATCGCCGACATCGGGTTGAACGACCCCAACGCCGACTATCTGAAGCCGCACATTCTGGACGCCATCGGGCGCTCCCGGACCGAGGACGCCGAGCTGCTGCGCGCCGCCGAGTACCTGCGCGCCTGGGACAACCACGGGGAAGACCAGAGCGTCGGCAAGTCCATCTTCGATGCCTGGATGACGGCCATACGGGTGGTGTTGTTCAAGGAGGAGTTCGGGGAAGTGCTGGACCCGTCGGTGTTCGGCCAGTTGCTGCAGCCCAGCCTGGTGCTGCACCTGCTGGAGGGCGAGAAGTCGGGTGTTCCGCCGCGCCACGATTACCTGAAGGGCCGCAAGCACGATGACGTGGTGCTGGACGCGCTGCGGCAGGCGGTCGCCGCGCTGCAGCGCAAGTCGCCGCAGATGAACGCCTGGGGGTATCAGGCGCCCATGAACAACCGGTTCAAGCCCTTGCCGCCGGTGCCGGACACCAACCGCGGAACCTACATCCAGATTGTCGAGCTGTCCACGCCGGTGCGGGGCAGCAGCATTCTCCCGCCCGGCCAGAGCGAGGACCCGCGCTCGCCGCACTTCAGCGACCAGTTGCCGCTGTCTTCCTGGTGGCGCTTCAAGCCCATGGTGACCGACCGCAGTCAATTGGCGACCAGTGACAAATGAGTGCGGAGTGCGGAGTAAGGAGCGGGGAGTGCAGGGGCGGGACTAAGAGAAAGAACCAAGTCATTCAGGGCAGCGCGGCGTAATCGAGCCTGATTCCACTTCTGGCGGGACAGTTCGTTCGCGGCCTACCCGGCGCTGGAGCGCAGCACGCTGGACCCCCACCCGAAATTCGACCGCGAGCAGTACCGCTACCTGGCCAGCGGCCCGGTGGTCCGCGACCGCCTGTTCTGGCTCACCTCGATTGACCGCACGCGGCAGCGGGGCGTGGCCGAGATCAATCCCAACAACCTCGATCTGACGGCCTTTGCCGGCTTGAAGAAAGAGCCGTTCGACATCCTGCTGCAGACGCACAAGCTGGACTGGAACGCCGGGCAGCGCCAGCGCATGAACCTGCGCTACTCGCGCGACGGAAACGCGGCCCGCGCGCCTTCCAGTTCGCGTTGCGCCTCGGCTTTGGAGAATCACGAAAGTAGCGGCGACACCGCTGGGCGGGGTCGCCGCTACATGATTCACTGTTTCCGGGGGCCGCGCAGCGGCCCCCGGCCGGTTACGGCACCAGCGGCGCGCCCATCATCACGGACGCGATGGCGTAGGTGAAGAAGCCCTGGGTCAGGCCGCTGGCCTTGATCGCCGAAATGCCGGTCGGGCCCGGAGCGAACGAGACGCTGAGCATGGTGCCGAAATCGCCGCTGCTGACCGGCAATTGCCCGAGCACATCGGCGCCCATCGTCCCTCGTCCGGCCGGGCAGGGAAACGTGCAGAATGCCATGCCCACCAACTGCTGAGGATCGTTGAACGACATCAGCGTCTCGATCACCTGGCCGTTGGGGTCGGGACAGGCCCAGGTGACGGTGAAGCCCGCCGACTGCTTGATCTGCCCGTTCAGAAGGCCAAAATCAGTGATGTTGAACAGCGGGCTGGGAACGCTCAAGGCGCTGGTGAACGACCCAACATCGGCGCCGCCCGAACCGCTCAGCGTCCAGGCCCCGGGTTGCAGAGCGTTCTGGGACAGGACGTCGCCATAGACGCCCACCGTCTTCGGAGTGAACGTCTTGTTCACGCCCGGCCCGGTCAGTGTCAACGTGCCGGCGTTCAGCGGCTTGTCGGTGACCACGCCCATGTCGGGAATGCTGCTCGAGGTCCCCTTGAATAACCAGACCGTGCAGCCCCCATTCACCGGCGGGTAGAGCGCCAATGAGGAGGGCACGACCACTTCATACTTGCTGAAACTGGCGCCGAACGAATCAGTCACCACGGCTCCCAGACCGGGCAGGCCAGGCAGGCCGGGCAGGCCGCCGGGCAGCCCGGGGATGCTCGGAAGCGACATCTGCACGCTGGTCTTGACCACGGAGGCCGCGCCGATCGAGCCGCCCAGCGTCATTCCGGTCGCGCCGCTGCCGGCCACGGCGTTGCAATCGACCCGGTTGTTAGTTACGGCGGCCGTCACCGTGTTGCTGACCGTGCCTGCGAAGGTGACGGTAATGGGCAGGTAGCAGCCTTCCGGCGTGCCGGCCGGGATCACGGCATTGATCTGATACAAGCCCACGAAGCCCGGCGCCAGACCGGAATACTGAACGGTGGCTTGCCGTCCGCCGATCATCACCGTGGGCGACACCAGGGTCGTCTGGGTGGCTGCGCCGGCGGCCACTCCATCGGCCGGCGGATTGCCCACCCGGCCAAAGCCCGTCCCGTAAAGGATGACGATGCCGCCGGGGTTGATCGTGACGCCGGGCGTGTTGATGGGCGTCTGCTGCTGCGACACGTAGTTCAGCACGGCGCCCGGCCCGCGCCCGTTGGAAGTCTGCGAGAACAGGCCCGGGGAGGCGTCTTGAATCGTGACATTGGCCACGGCGCTGGTGCCGGCCGCGGTGGTCACCATCAGTTGCGCTGTTCCAGTCGCGACATTCCAAGGAACCTGTGCGTTGATCTGTCCCGCCGAGACGAAAAACATTGGCGCCGCAGCCCCGCCGATCCGGACCGTGGTGCCGCCCAGCGAGGTCGGAAGCGGCAGGCTGCCGGCCACCACGGTGGCAGTCGCCAGGTTGCTGCCGAAAATCGAAACGATCGCGCCGGCTGAGACACCGCCGCCGGTGGCGTTGGCGGGCCGGAAGCTGGCCCCGTTCACCACTCCGCCTTGCGGCACCACCGGCGCCTGAGCCATCGCGCTCATCGCCACCAGAACCATCGAGCAAACCACAAGTGACACGAATGGACGCATTTTCTCTCCTCTTTTTCTTCTCCAGTACAGCCCAGTGTGTGAGGTGTTAAGCAATCATTCTTACGGCATCAGCGGCGGCTGAAGCGGCAACCCCGCCAGGCCGGGCCGCCATCTCCACCAACCGCCGACGCAAACGGCGGTCCCGCCAAGCGGGACCGCCGCCATGGATTTCTTAATAGCTCCTGTGGCAGCTACTATCTATGATAGACCGCTTCTGACAGACGATGGATTCATGGGCTCGTTCCCGGTCGCGCGGGCCAGGGTCCGGGGATCGGTCAGTTGTCCATGAACCAATCGTCAGCGGACCAACCCGCTACTGCACCATCTGGGCGCCGCTCAAGGTGCTGGTGATAACCAGGCCGAAAGCGCCCTGGGTCAGGCCGGTGGCCTTGATAGCGGGAATCTTGCCGGGGTTTGGAGTGTAGAAGGCGATGATGCTAGCGGCCGACAGACCGCTCAGAGGCAACTGCTTGAGGACATCGGCGCTGACCTGGCCGGTCCCATTGCCGCATAAAAACGAGCAGAACGCCATACCCACCAGCTTGGTAGCGAGGTTGTAGGAAGCCACCTCGACGCCCACCGGGTCGCCGGTGTCAGGACAGCTCCAGGAGATGTTCAGCGGCGACGACTGGCTGAATACCCCGCTGACCGTGCCGAAGTCCCGCACCGCGAACAACGGGCTGGGGAGGGTCTGAGTGACGGAGAACGCGCCAACATCCAAACCGCCCGATCCGCTCAGCGTCCAGACGGCGCCTGCCTGGATAAAATTACTCTGCTGAAAATCCCAGGTATACTCGCCCGCTTGCTTTGTCCCCAATGCCTGGTTGTATCCCGTGCGCGAAAGGGTCAGCGTGCCCGCGTTCAGCCCCACGTCGGTCGTCACGCTCATGTCGGTGGGGGCGCTGTCGGACTTGAACAGCCAGATGTTGCAGCCGCCGCCCACCGGCGGGTAAAGCACCAGCGAGGTGGGAACGCGCGTCTGGTAACGCCGGAAGAAAGCGTCGATGCGGTCGTTGGGCTGCGGAAACAGCAGGGGGTTAACCAAGGGAATTTGCATGGTTATCTTGGAGAACGCGGCATAGCCGAATGAACCGCCGAGGAACAACCCCGTGGAGCCGCTGGTGGCCACGCTGCAGTCCACGCGGTTGTTGGTCACGCCGATGGTGACGGTATTGCTCACATTGCTTCCGAACGCGACCGTGACCGGCAGGTAGCAGCCCTCGGGCGTGCCGGTGGGGATAACGGCATTGATCTGATAGAGGCCGACATAATTCGGCGCCAGCCCGGAGTACTGGACGGAGGCTTGGCGTCCACCGATCGTAACCACGGGCGTGACGATAGTCGAGACGGCGGCGCTCAGAGCCGTCCCGTCGGCCGGCGGACTGCTGACCCTGCCGAAACCAGTCCCGTAAATGGTGACGATGCCGCTGGGGTTGATGGTGGCACCGGGCGTGTTGATGGCGTAGACCTTCTGTTCCGGTACGTAATTGAGCACGGCGCCCGGGCCACGGCCGTCGGAGGTCTGCGAGAACAGGCCCGGAGCGCTGTCCTGGATGGTGAAATTGGCCGGTACGCTGCTTCCGCCCAGGGCAGACACCGTGATGCTGCTGGTCCCGGCAGGGACGCCCCACGGCACCTGGGCGTTAATCTGGCCCGCCGAGACGAAGAACAGCGGCGCCACGATGCCGCCGATCCTCACGCTTGTCTGGCCCAGCGACGTGGGAAGCGGCGTGCTGGTGGCCGCCACGGTGGCCTCGGACAGGTTGCTGCCGAAGATCGATACGATGGAACCGGCGGCCACGCCCCCGCCGGACGCGTTGGCCGGGCGGAAGCTGGCGCCGTTCACCACTCCGCCTTGCGGCACGACCGGAACCTGTGCCGCGGAGCCGGCGGCAAACAATACCAGCGAGCAAATCACAAACAGCACCAATCCACGCATATGGCCTCCTGTCGCCATAGCCCAGGCTTGCGTGCAACTATCGTAGGCCCGTCGGCCGCTCAACGTCAAGAAGACCATCTATGAGGCCCGCGCCGCTGTCCAGCACCCACTGGCGGCGGCAGACTTGAGATCATCGTCCCTCGCTCATGAGCTTCAGGTAGAGCGCCGCCGGGCCCGGAAAAGGCGTGGTGAAGGCCCGGACGCCTGCACCTTGGACCGGTTTCCCCGGCACGGTGGCATCGGCGTTGATGTTGAGCCACTCCACTGCCAACGTGCCCTCCGCGCCTTTCAAGTTGACGGTGAATACGCCGCGGCCGCCAGGCTGAAAAACCAGGTACTCCGAGCCGGGCTTGGCCAGGCAATACCTTACGGAAGCCAGCTCATTGTGCGGCGTCATCTCGGCGAGGTTCATTTTCTCGGCATACCGCCGCGTTTGTCCCATCGCCACCCGGGCGGAGTCCTGCCAGATGGGCGACGGTGATAGCTCCTCCATGAACAGCACGTTCAAGCCGCGGCAGAAACTCTTCCATACCCAGATGTTGTCGCCGCAGGTATGCCCGCACAGGTGGTCGGTGTCGTTGACGATTACCTTGCCACTGACGTTGGCCGGCGGATTCTCCAGGTAGCTCTCCGCCGCTTCGCCGGGATTCGGTGAGACCCAGTCTGCCGGGCTGTCGAACAACGCGCGGTTCGTGGCTCCCCGGTACTGGAAGGTCATGCCGATGGGATGCTGCTTCGGTTTGTGCGATTCATACTCCTTCACGAACCTGATGACCTGGTATTGCCATTCGGTGGAGTAGGGGCCGGCTTCGTTGCAGACTTCGTAGAGCACGTGGTCCGCATCATTGACGGTGTCGATGACCCCGCGGAGGTAAGCCTCCTGCAAGGCGAGCACCTGCTTGCCCATGGGCGTGGGCACGAGCGTATAGAATTCCAGGCCGCGGCCGTCCCCGTCGGCATCGGCATCGATCCCATTCACGTTGTTGGCAGCGTTGAAGGGATGATAAGTCCAGGCATCCAGGAGCTGGACCGCCCAGCCTTCAAAAAGCATGATCGAGGCGTACCTGCCCTGCTCCCCGGCCGCCTTGACGCGCACCCGCAAGCGCTCGAAGTACTCCGGATCGAAACGGGTCAGGTCGAATCTGGGCTTTCCGTCCTTGGCCAGGCCGGGACCGCTGCGCAGCCACGGATGTGGCCGGGCATGTTTGACCCCCGGCGGTTCGGTGTCGGTCCATTGAGGTACTTCCCATCTCCACAACCGGAAGAAATTGTGGTTGTAGCGCTGGAGAAAGTCCAGGTAGCGCTGGAAATCGGATAGCGGCGGAGGATCGCCGGGCTCCGCGCGGTGCCCGGAGTCCTGGAAATTGCCCCAATTATGGCTTCCGGCGAGATAGATGGCCTTGCCCGAGCCATCGGTAAAGTAGCGCGGATTGGATGGAAGGATGCGCAGCGGCCCGCGCGCAGGTCCAGGCTGGCCCGCCGCGCCGGCCGCCAGCCCAAACAACAGCAACAAGCAGCCGGTAAGAGACTTTTTCTTGGCAAGCATGGCGCCGACTTTATCACTCGACCCGTGCCCCGAGCCGCAGTTAAATCAGGGGCCTCGGCGCGGCTGGACCACACGCCGCATCAAACCCCAACCTGAGGTTGCTATTCCGGCGCCCGCCAACCGATAATCACCGTTCCCAATCCGATGAAACGCGACTTCTATCTGGACTTGGCCCGCGCCGGACTTCGGATGCCGATCGGCGCCGATCTCATCCTCCATCGGCATCCGGACGCCGCGGAGATCGTCTTGGACGGCCGGCGGCTGGGCGCGGTGATTGAGGAGACGGCGCGCGAGTTCCACACGCCCCTGGCGGTTGCGCTGATGGATCTGCGCCTGGAGAAAGCCGACGTGCTGCGGCTGCTGGGCGTTGCCGA
>Ga0315288_10001694_pt1 | contig 28584 bp, 32 predicted proteins | sample YL17G11_20_MG_FD_203454 | JGI IMG/M metagenome (GOLD analysis project Ga0315288, IMG submission 203454) | Sediment microbial communities from Yellowstone Lake, YNP, Wyoming, USA - YL17G11_20 | ecosystem: Environmental > Aquatic > Freshwater > Lake > Sediment | place: USA: Wyoming | collected... | reverse complement strand
CTCGTGGCAGCACGTTCCTCCAGTGCCGCCCTGATACGCGCCCGCACATGTGTAGAAAGACGCGGCAAATCGTAGGACTCTACCGCTGGGTGGTAGATCGGGCTGAACGTCACGAGTTACTTCTTCCAGACCTGCTCGTGTGTTAGCGCTTTGCCTCTATCGAAAGTCGCGAGCCGCTTCTCGCCTTCTTTCACCCAGTATGCATCCTCTTCGAGTTCCATTGCCTCTCGAAGGAGATCACGCACCTTCGCGGACAGGCTGACCCCCTCCGCCCGCGCAGCCTGCTTAATGCGCTGGTACAGGGGCTTCTCCAGGACCGTCACAAGCCTCGGATTCTTCGCAGCCATGACCGTTCACCTGTGGGCACTGTATCACAAGTGCAGCACCGCGGTCAAATCTCATATGCACCACCACCAGGAGCCAGGCGCGCTCCTGACGCGCGGCGATCTCCTGTTGCTCGACCATCTCGGGGCGGCGGGTCATGGAGATATCCATCCGATACTGCCGATTGCCGAACGTGCGTTAGCTGAGTACAATGCGCCAACCACATACCGACCGGCGTCAGTGCTCAGTGTGAAGGGAGCCGGCGAAGGGGGCACGACATGATGCGCGCCGCTGCCGGATTGCTTCTGCTGTTCCTGGCCGTGAGCGTGGCTCGTTCTGATGACCTCGATGCACCGACACGCTACCTTGCGAATGCGGACAAGTACTTCGCCGCTCGCGAGGCCGGGCACGCCGTCGGAAGCTACAAGGGGTTCCTGGAGGAATTCCCCAACGACCCACGGGCCGACTATGCGATCTACATGATCGGAGAGTCTTGCCGCCTGGCGCGAACGCAGATGATCGTCCCTGCCTACTACTTCACTGAGTTCAACCCTGGAGGTGACTCGCGGCAGTATCGCGCCCTCGCGCAATACCTGGCACGAACCTACGGCATGTATGCTGACGTATCGGAAGGCGATTCTTATTGGTACTATGACATGCGCGCGTATCGCGAACTGCTGAAGCGATATCCGAAGAGCCAGTATGCCGACGACTGTGAGTTCCTCCTGGTGGAACCCCAACAGCAGCGCCGGGCCTGGGCGATAGGCATGGGTCCGGAAGTCGCGAAGACGGCGCAAGGTCTGATCAGGAAGTACGAGACAATCTTCCGGAGGTATCCGGACACCAACCGGCGTGACGACATCCGCAAAGCCGTCAGCGAACTGCGGGGGATTGAGCAGAGAAACACTTCGGGGCCCCCCAGCACGCGGGGACAGCTCAACGCTGGGCACTGATAGGGGCGTGCCCTGACTGGCGGATGCAGGCACGCCCACTGCTAAGCATTCGCCCTGCTGCCAGTGTAGGCGGCGCAGATCTCTGCCAGGCACTGCCCCTTGCGCGCGTCCTTGCCCACTTCGCACTTTGCGGCGGCCATCGCCCGCTCGAACTGCTCATGCTCCTTGCCGAGCAGCACCACGGTCACGGGAACCGGGGCCTCCGTTGCATTCCGCGGCGCCTGCTTATCGAGCTGGTCGCGCAAGTCGGCCGGCAGCTTCAGCAACTCGAGTGAGTCCTGAAGCTGACTCGCCGACCAGGGCAGCATCTTAGCCAGGTCGTCCACCGAGTAGGTGCTGTTGAGGTCATCCACCAGTTCCGCCAGGCGCCGAGGCACCGGCTGGCCGCGCAGGTAGTTCAACTGGAGGCCAATCCGTCGTCCTATGACCGGCTGCGCCGAGCTGTGAGGCGCGCTCTACCCATACCTGTTCCCATCCCTGCTCAGCTTCGCCGGGTCTGGCAGAATTGTGCCAAGGCCGAGCGCGACGGCGTGGGCGGGCTCTCGGGCCCGCACGACGGGGACGCCCAGGCGCTCGCGCATGAGCTGAGGCACGCCCTGGAGGAGGGCCGTGCCGCCGACGAGCAGGATGCCGTTGGACTTGATCTCGGCGCGCTGCTCGGCGGGGGCTTCGGCGATGGCCCAGTGGATTTCGTTCACGACCGGGGCGAGGGCGCGGGCCAGCAGGTCGGGGATGCCGTCGAGGGTGATCTGAAGGTTGCGGAAGAGCTCCCCGTACACCTCCCCGCCGCCGATCAGGACGCGGCTTCGGGCGAGGTTGGGCATTACGGCCCCGACCTGGAGCTTCATCTGCTCGGCGGTGGCCGGGGCGAGGGTCAGGCCGTAGCGGTTGCGCATCATCTTGCGGATCGCCTCATCCAGATCGCGGCCGCCGAACCGAAGGTTGCGCCCCCACACGAGCCGCCCCTGGGAGACGACGCCAAACTCGGTGATGCCGCCCCCGATGCTGACGACGAGACGCGAGCTGTGGTCGGTCGGCGTGGCCGCGCCGGCACCGATGGCGGCGGCGAGCGTGCGGTCAACGAAGCCCAGACCGCGCGCGCCCGCGCTCTGGCAGGCCGAGCGAAGCGCCGCACGCTCCACGGGAGTGGCGGCGGTCGTGACGGCGGTCACGACACGGGGCATGAACAGGCTGCGCCGGCCCAGAGCGCGGCGGATCATCTCTCGGATCATCTGGGCGGCGGCGACATGATCGGCCACCACCCCGAAGCGGATGGGGAACACTACCCTGGCTTCGTCCGCGCTCTGGTCGGCCATGAGCTTGGCCTCGCCTCCGACGGCCAGCAGGTCGTGGCCATCGGGGGAAAAGGCGACGGCGGTGGGCTCGGATAGGATGATGCCCACCCCCCTCTGGTAGATGCGGGTGATGGAGCTTCCCACATCGAGGCCGAGATCAACGTTCCAGCCGAACATGGGCGCTAGGAGCCGGGCCGGGCGGAGGCGCCAGCCGCGCTTTGGGATGGAGGTTCCTGCCTGGTGAGACTCACGACATAAGGGATGACCTCGCCAACCGCGCGCACCCGGGGCAGGTCGCGGCGGCCGTGCGCCTCGAGCAGCCGGTTCCGGCGCTTCTGGCACTCGGTGTCGAAGGCCTCCCAATCAACCTTCTCGCCCGCCTTCTCTCGCTCGCGGAGCTTGAGCCGGCGGCGGTCGGCCTCCTCCTCGAAAGCGAAGGCGTGATAGAGAAATGTGAGCTGAGAGGTCAGGTTCGATTCGGCCGCCGCGGCGAGGCCCTCTTCGGCTTCCGAGACCGGCGGCCGGCGGAGGATGGCGAGCTGCATCTCGACCACCCATTGGGCCGCGGTGACGCTGGCCTCGGCCGCCGACACTCTGATAACCGCGCGCCGGGTGTAATGGCACTCGGTCAGGTAGCGATAGCGCATGTGGACGAGCGTGCGAAGGCTCTCGGCGACGCTCTTGCTGAGCGCGCCGCGTTGGGCCAGAGCGGTCAGGTCCGCGTCCGCGGTGTCCACATCTTTGGCAAGCTCGCGGCAGAGCGCGGCACTGGAGACGACATCGGAGGAATGGTCGAGCATCGCCTGCCAAAGATGCACGAGGCGCTGCCATTCCTGGGTCGCCACCGGTGGCTGCGGCTGACGCGCTGCGAGCGCGGGCCCCGCGGCGGCCGCGAGCGCGAGAAGAAAAGCGACCGTCAGCACAGCTGGGCCGATTCGCCGCGCCGGCATTCGTTCGCCCGCTGGTTTGCCGAATCTCATGACCGCACAATTAGCCGCCCGGCGGGGTTAACCTGCCGAGCTTACTCGATCACCTGCGGTGGGTGAGGGTGAAGGCGAGGTCGCCCTCGCGGTGGACGAGCAGGCCGTTGTCTGCTGCCAGCCGCTGGAGCGCGGCCTCGGGGGCAGCGCGAGGGACGTCACCTGAGATCCCGATGTCCGTCGGCATCTCCGCCAGGATGACGAGGCCGGTCAGCGCGGAGAAGTCGGCCAGAACAGAGCGCAGGGGCGTTCTGTCGTAGCGGACGACTGGCGCCGTCGGGGCGGACTCCCCCAGACGGGCCAGCAGCGGGATGAAAAGGACGTAGTCGCGGGCGCCGCCGGAAGATGCCAGCGTGACAGCGATAGCGGCCGGCCCGGGGCCTAGCTTGTCCCCTGACAGTGGTATCCACACCGGCTCAGACGGATCGCCCTGCCAGAGGAGGTTCTGCGGCGGCTCGCCGCCGAGCTTGAGGACGATGCTCTCCAGTGGCTTCTCCGCGACAACGCGGAGCGCGATGACCTGTCCCTGTCCACCCTTGGCGAGGACGGCGGTGGCGGAGAAGGGAGGTCCCACCGATTCGCTTGCGACGGCGCGGTCGGCGGCACCAGCTAAGCCCTCTCCCTTCTCAGATCCCCGCCTCCTGGCTTCGATCGGCGCGCGGGCGAGCGAGCGGCCCACCTCACCTGATGGCTCGACCGCCGCCTCCGCGCCTTCGGGTATCTGAGTCTGCTCCTCGGCGGCGCAACCTCGACGGGGAGGCGGACCACCGCCGCCGCGGAGGCCCCCGGCGCCGCCACCGCCTCGGCCACCCGCGCGCCGGCCAAGGTAAGGCTCTGGCGGACCATAGGTTGGCAGTCTGGCGGGGCCGTGTACACCTCCACTGACGGCAGGTGGGCTCGGCGGAAGCTGCTCCGCCTCCAGCGCGGGCGCGGGCGTGGCGGGAGCAGGGACGCCGCCGGGCTCGGCGCTGAGCGCCTCGGGCGCGGGTTTGAACACGATCTCCTTGTCTGGTTTGACGAGGCCGAGGCGGTTGGCTTGCTCGACGCGGGCCGCAGCCGCTAGAGCCGGCTTCTTGCTCTCTTGGATTGCGCCGACGCCGGGGACGAAAGCCTCGCGAGGCTGGGGTTGTCTGAGGGCGAAGCTGACCGCGACGAGGCCGGTGAGCAGCGCTACCGGCACCGCGAGGCGCGCCCAGAACTGACGCACGCCTGCGGGAGCGGGCGCCTGCTGGTGGACTGCGCGGCGCACGCGCGGCACCAGGTTCTCGGGAGGCTCTTCGGAGGAGACCGCGCGAACCGCCCCGATGACTGTGCGTAGGTCGGCCACCTCCGCGGAGCAGCGCGCGCATTGTCCGAGATGGCGCTGGACTTGCGCGCGCAACCTCCGGGCGAGAGTGCCTTCGGCGTACTCAGGAAGCCACTCTCGCAGTCTTTCACATTGTCTCGGCAAACCGCTGCTCATGATACCTACGGGTTAGACGGGTTCACTCGCGGAGAAGTTCCAGGTGCGGTGTTAGCAGTTCCTTGAGCGCCAGACGCGCCCGATTGAGGCGGGACTTCACCGTGCCCACGCGCGTGCCGAGAACGTGGGCAATCTCCTCATAGGACAGCCCCTGGAGGTCGTATAGCACGATCACCGTGCGATGGTTCTGGGGCAGGGAGCGGATGGCATCTGTCACGACCTGGCGCCGCTGGGCCTTCAGCAGGGAGGTCTCGGGGCTATCGGTGCTGTGGGCCGACTCGCCAAGCCGTTCCAGCTCCGGAGGTGGCAAGTTGGAATCGCGATCGGCCAGCTCCGAAGCTGCAATGGGCTTGCTCCCCAGGCGGCGACTGGCATCGTTGGCTACGTTCATGGCGACGCGGTACAGCCAGGTGGAGAAGGCGGCTTCGCCTCGGAAATGCCCGAGCCCCTTGAAGGCTCGCAGGAATGCATCTTGAACGCAGTCCTCGGCCTCCTCGCGGGAGCCGGTGATGCGGAGGGAAAGATTGTAGATGCGGGGCGTGTAACGCTCGACGATGGTGTCGAAAGCATCGCGGTCGCCCTGCTTGGCGCGGGCGACCAGCTCGCCGATATCGGTTGAGCCGACCTCTCTGGCATGCATTGGCTCACGCTCGCCGAAGAGCGCTGAGGGGATTATAATGCCGGGGCAAGGTCCGGTCAATGTGATGTGAATGCACGGGGGTAAGACGCGCATGACGATCGAAGAGTTCCAGCGGTTGATCGAAAGCATCTACTACGAAAAGGACAGCGCCAGGGGGCTGGAGGGTGACTTCCGCTGGTTCATGGAGGAGGTGGGCGAGCTGGCGCGGGCCATGCGGCAGCGCGACAAGGCCCAGCTATCGGAGGAGTTCGCCGACGTCTTCGCCTGGCTCAGCACCATGGCCAGCATCTGCGGCGTCGAGCTGGACAAGGCAGTCAACAAGTACGCCAGCGGTTGCCCAAAGTGCAAGCAAACGCCGTGTGAGTGCTAATGCACTGTCGGCTCGCCCGGCTCCACCAGCGTCGCGCCCGGCGAAAGCTCGGCCCCGCTGTCTCGGCGCTGCTCGTCGAGCCGGTCGAGCAGGTCATCGCCGATGTAGATCGGCGCGTGGGTCCGAAGGGCGATGGCGATGGCGTCGCTGGGGCGGCAGTCAACGCTGGTGCGATTCTCCCCATCCCGCAGCTCGAGCGTGGCGTAGTAGGTGTTGGCGCGCATGTCGGTGATGAGGATGCGCTCGACCTCCGCCTGGACCACGTTGAGGATGGAGACGATCAGGTCGTGGGTCAGCGGCCGGGGCGCGCGCTGGTTCTCGATCTGCATGCTGATGGCGGTAGCCTCAGACAGCCCCACCCAGATGAAGACTGCGCGATGCCCCTCCTCCTCGCGCAGCACCACGATCGGGTTGCCTTTCCAGTCGAGCGCGACCGCCTCTACCTGTAGCCGTACCTCTTTGGAAGCCATTCCATTGGCAACTTTCGCGTTGTGCGCAAAGGCGCGCTGCCACCTGGTAGAGTAACGGTATGCCGGGCAAAAGTCAACGGGCGCCGCGAGCAGGGGCTGTGCCGATAGATGCCAAAGGAAATGAGGGGTTGGCTTGACAACACTTCGGGGGCGACGCTATCATACCTGGGCCACGAAAGCAGCGGACCATCTTCCCTAGCGAGGCCCACCCGGCCTCGTTGGTTTCTTTATGAGGGAGGAAATGCCCATGGCGGGCCGACAAGGGCCGCTTCGCACCATCGGGATAGCCGGCGGCCTCGGCTTTGTGCTGGGCCTTTGCGCCCTTCTCGGCGCCCTCGCGGGCCACTACCTGGATCAGCGATGGGGCACCGGGCCTTGGCTTACCCTGGTGGGCACCTTGGCCGGAACTGCGGCCGGGTTCTACGAGGTGGTGACCGTTCTGCGGCAGCTCGCGGGAGGGCAATAACAGGAGCGTCTGGCAGGTGAGCGAGACAGCACACAATCAAACAGCTCGGCTTGACCTGGGGCTGGCGGAGCGGGCCGGGCTCTGGGCGCTGGCGCTGTGGCTGGTGGCAACCGGCGGGCTGCTGGCGGTCTCGGCAAGCGCCGCCGCCGGCCTGGCTCTCGGCGGCGGGCTGACGCTTTCCTCCCTGGCGCTTCACCTGGCTCTGGCGAGGGCTTGGCTGAGGCCTCCGCGACGGCGGTGGGCGCGGGTATACCTGTGGGCGATCTGGCTGGTGAAGTGGCCGGCGGTTGGGGCGCTGCTGTGGTTTGCGGTGAAGTCGGGGTGGGCGAGCCCCATCTGGCTGTGCGTGGGGACGGGAATCGTTCCCCTGGTGGCGACGGTGATGGCGGTCGGCCGATGGCCGATCCGCCCTTCGGAAGGGGTGGCGTGATGCCGCGTCTCGGGAAGACAGCCCTCGTTCTTGCAGTCGGGCTGCTGGCCGCCGGTCCCGCGCTCGCCGAGGAAGCCGGCGGCGGACCCCATCCCCAGACCTGGCTGAACTGGGTGACATCGCTCCGGATCGGCGGTATCCCGCTTGCCCATCATCCCGCGGTGCTGGCCTTCGCCTGGTCGCTTGTCGCGGTCGCGATACTCATAACTGTCTCCGTCTTTGGGACGCGGCGTCTCTCGCTCCGCCCGACAGGTCTCCAGACTGCGCTGGAGATGATCGTCGGCGGCTTGAGGAGCCTGGTGGTGGGAATCATGGGGCCGCGGGGCGATGACTTCGTTCCCTTCATCGGCAGCCTCTTCATCTACATCGCGCTCATGAACCTGATGGGGCTGGTGCCCGGCTTCATGGCGCCCACCTCCAACCTCAACATCACCGCCGGGCTCGCCCTCATCGTCTTCATTGTCGTCCAGTACTACGGCTTCCGCGAGCAAGGTCTGGGTTATCTGAAGCATTTCATCGCGGGCGTGCCGTCGCAGTTCCCCTATGTGCTGCTGGCCCCGCTGGTATTCGCCGTACACCTGGTGGGTGAGCTGTTCCGGCCCGTGACGCTCGCCCTTCGTCTCTTCGGGAACCTGATGGCCGAGGAAATGGTCGTGCTCATCCTGATCGGCCTGGTGGTCGGCCTGGCAAGGCATGGCATTCCGATCCCGGTGCAGTTGCCGAACATGGCGCTGGGACTGCTGGTTTCGCTCGTGCAGGCGGCCATATTCTCGATGTTGGCAACGGTTTACCTGGCCGGCGTCGTGAGCCATACTGAAGCTGAGCAATAGGGCGCTGGGATAGCGCGGCAGTTGCTCGCTTTCCGGGGACTGGCCCGGGAAGCTCGAAAGGAGAAGCAGATGCTGTACCTGTTCGGGTTGGCACTGGCGACCGGGCTGGCGGTCGCGATCGCGGCATTCGCAGGTAGCCTGAGCCAGGGCCGCGCCATATCGGCGGCGCTGGAGGCGACGGCGCGGCAGCCGGAGGCGGGTGGGCGGTTGTTCACCCTGATGATCCTCGGCCTGGCCTTCATCGAATCCCTGACGATCTACGCGCTGGTCATCAGCTTTGTGCTGTCGGGGAAGCTCCCCGCGCCGGCGGAAGTGCTCAAGGTCATCGGCGGCGGCTAGCCGCCGGGCGAGAGCGAGTGGAGAGGCCGAGCGACTATGGCTGAAGGTGGAGGTCTGCTGAGTCTGGACCCGGCCGTCCTGGCGCTGCAGGTCGTCGCGTTTGCCATCCTGTTTTTGGTGCTTCGGCGGTTCCTGTTTCGGCCCCTGCTGGGGGTGATGGAGCAGCGCGAGAAGGAGATCGCCGACGCGCTGCGGGACGGGGAGCGCGTGAAGCAGGAACTGGCGCGGCTGGATCAGGAGCGCGACCGCGTGCTTGTCGGCGCCCGCGAGGAAGGCCGCCAGCAGGTGCGGATGGCGGTGCAGGAGGGGGAGCAGGCTCGGGACCGCATCGTGAAGGAGGCGCGCGACGAAGCCCAGCAGATTCGGCAGCACGCCAGGGAAGTGGTGGAGCTGGAGCGCGAGGAGGCGATGCTCAAGCTGCGCAACCAGATGGTTGACCTCGCGCTGCTGGCGGCGCGGAAGGCGGTGCTATCGCCCCTGGACGAGGCGAAGCACCGGCAGGCGGTTGATGCTTTCATCACGACGCTGGAGCAGCAGCAGTGAGCGCCCCCCGCGTTGCCGCCCGCTATGCGGAGGCCTTCTTCGGCGTGGCCCAGGAGATCGGGCTCGCCGGTCAGTTCCGGGGCGAACTGGATGCGCTGGCGGAACTGGTGGCGCGCACGCCCGCGCTCGAGCAGCTGCTGGTGCGCGCCGACCTGGCGCCCGAGCAGAAGATCCAGGCGCTGCAGGCGGCCCTGGGCGAGGAATTCTCAGAGCCGGTGATGAGGCTGATGGGGGTGCTGCTGGAGCACGCGCGCGGCGAGGCCGTGAAGGAGGTGGCGGAGGCCTTCAGCGAGCTGGCCGACAGGGCTGCGGGGGTGGTGCGGGCGGAGGCGTGCACGGTGGTGCCGCTTTCCGAGCAGCAAAGAAGCCGGCTGGTCGCCGTGCTCGAGCGCATGACGCGGCAGCGGGTGAAGCTGACGGAGCGACTTGACCCCAGTGTCCTGGCCGGCATTCGGCTCCAGGTGGGGGACCGGCTGATAGATGGCAGCGCGGCGGGCCGCTTGGCGGCGATGAGGGAAGAGCTGATTAAGGAACGAGGATAGCAGGCCGTGAGGATCAGCCCCGACGAAGTCAGCGCAGTAATCAGAGAGCAGATCGAGAAATTCGGCGCCGAGGTCGAGATGACCGGCGTCGGGAGCGTGCTTCAGGTGGGGGACGGCGTCGCGCGCGTGTACGGGCTGCGGGACGCCATGATGGGGGAGATGATCGAGTTTCCCGGCGGCGTCTTCGGCCTTGCCCACAACCTCGAAGAGGACAACGTCGGGTGCATTATCCTGGGGCCGGGCACGGAGATCAAAGAGGGCGATGTTGTAAAGACGACCGGCCGCATCATGCAGGTGCCGGTGGGGGAGGCGCTGCTGGGCCGGGTCGTGAACGCGCTGGGCGACCCGCTCGACGGGCGGGGGCCGGCCCCGGTGCGCGAGCACCGGCCCGTGGAGACGCAGGCCCCCAACGTCGTCGCCCGCCAGCCCGTCACCGAGCCGCTTCAGACCGGCCTCAAGGTCGTAGACGCCATGACCCCGATCGGCCGCGGGCAGAGGGAACTCATCATCGGTGACCGCCAGACCGGGAAGACCGCCATCGTGGTGGACACGATCATCAACCAGAAGGGCCAGAACTGCTACTGCATCTACGTTGCCATCGGACAGAAGCTGTCCACCGTCGCCAGGGTCGCCCACGTGCTTGAGCAGCATGGTGCGCTGGAGTACACCACCATCGTCACCGCCTCCGCCAACGACCCGGCGGCGCTGCAGTACATCGCGCCCTATGCCGGTTGCTCGATGGGCGAGTACTTCCGCGACAAGGGCATGCACGCGCTGGTGGTTTACGATGACCTGACCAAGCACGCGCAGGCCTATCGCCAGATTTCGCTGCTGCTGCGCCGGCCGCCCGGGCGGGAGGCCTACCCCGGCGACATCTTCTATCTGCACGCGCACCTGCTCGAGCGCGCGGCCAAACTCAGCGACGCCCACGGCGGCGGCTCGCTCACTGCTCTGCCGATCATCGAGACCCAGGAGGGCGATTACTCAGCCTACATCCCCACCAACGTTATCTCCATCACCGACGGGCAGATCTACCTCGAGAGCGATCTCTTCTTCTCGGGGTTTCGGCCCGCCATGAATGTGGGCATCTCGGTCTCCCGCGTCGGCGGCGCCGCCCAGCGCGCGGCGATGAAGCAAGTGGCCGGCATGCTCCGCCTCGACCTCGCCTACTACCAGGCGCTGCAGGCCTTCGCCCAGTTCGCCACCGAGCTGGACCGGGCGACGCGGGCCCAGCTCGCCCGCGGCGAGCGCATGATGCAGTTGCTCATCCAGCCGCAATACCAGCCCATGCCTTTCGAGGAGCAGGTTCTGGTCATCTATGCCGGCACTCACGGATACGCGGATGAGGTGGAGGTGCACGATGTCGCGCGGTTCGGGCGCGAGCTCATCACCTTCGTCAGGCAGCGGCACCCGAATGTGCTCGGCTCCATCCGCGAGTCAGGGAAGCTGACGGAGCAAGTGGAGCGAGAGCTCAAGCAGGCGCTGGAGGACTTGCAGAGGCAGTTCGCGGCCACCTCCGGCAGTGAAAAGGGAGCGGCGTGAGGTCCACCCGCGAGATCAGAAACAAGATCCGCACCGTCCGCAGCATCGAGCAGATCTGCCGGGCGATGAAGACGGTCTCGTCCATCCGGTTGCGCCGGGCGGAGCAAAGGCTTCAGCGGTCGCGCCCCTATCATGCGAAGCTCGCCGAGCTGGTCGGCCTGGTGGCATCGGTCACCCAGGAGCATCCCTTTCTCCAGCCGCGGCCGGTGGCGAAAACGGGACTGGTCTTGGTGACGAGCGACCGGGGCCTGTGTGGAGGGTATAACGCGGCCGCTCTCAGGCAAGCCCTGTCCGTGGGCGAACCGGATCAGATGCTGGCGATCGCCGTGGGCCGAAAGGGGCTGGTGCATCTCCGGCGACGCCACTACGAGATCATAGACCAGCTCGTGCCGCTTGGCGGCGAACCCGACCTGGCGGCCGTGCGGGCCTTTGCCGACCGAACGGGGCAGCGGTTCGTGGACGGCGAGATAGACAGACTGGTGGTTGTCTACTCGCGGTTCCTCGGGGGGACTCGGTCGGAGGTGCGGGCGGAGGAGGTGCTGCCGGTCGCGCCGCAGGAGATGCGGGTCGCGGACGCGATCTTCGAGCCACAGCCGCGCGAAATGCTGCCAGGGCTGATGAAACGCTATCTGGAGAGCGAGATCCTCGCCGCCGTCTTGGAGTCGTCGGCGAGCGAGCACGCCGCGCGGGTGGCGGCCATGACCGCCGCCAGCGACAACGCCGAGGAGATGATCCAGCATCTGACGTTGGAGTACAACAAGGCGCGCCAGGCCGGAATCACGGGTGAGTTGATCGAGATTGTGAGCGCGGCCGGATCGGCCGCCTGACCGGCTTGGCAGCCTACGGCTATATTGAGAGCGACACAGCATGGCTGAAGGTAAGGTCGTCCAGGTCATCGGGCCGGTGGTGGACATCCGCTTTCCACCAGAGGCGCTGCCTGGGATACAGGATGCGATCGAGGTGATGATAGGCCACCAGGGGCAGAGCCGGAGGCTCGTGCTGGAGGTGGCGCAGCACCTCGGCAACGATACGGTGCGCACGATCGCGCTGGCGCCGACGGAGGGGCTGGTGAGAGGTGCGGCGGCGCGGGCGACCGGCGGGCCTATCAACGTGCCGGTTGGGCCGGCGGTGCTCGGGCGGCTCTTCAACGTGCTAGGCGAGCCGATTGATGAGCTCGGGCCCGTGGAGGCGACCGATCACTATCCCATCCACCGGCCCGCCCCTAGCTTCGAGGATCAGGACGTCAGGACCGAAGTCTTCGAGACGGGGTTCAAGGTGGTTGACCTGCTCGCCCCCTACCCGCGGGGCGGCAAGGTCGGGATGTTCGGCGGCGCGGGTGTGGGCAAGACGGTGCTGCTGACCGAGCTGATCCATAACATGGCGACACAGCACGGCGGGACATCGGTCTTCGGCGGAGTCGGCGAGCGCACGCGCGAGGGCAACGACCTCTGGCTCACCATGAAGGAATCGGGCGTGATCGGACGGGCGACGCTGGTGTTCGGGCAGATGAACGAGCCGCCCGGCGCGCGTCTGCGCGTGGGGCTGACGGCGCTTACCCTGGCCGAGTACTTCCGGGATGTGCAGGGCCAGGACGTGCTGCTGTTCATTGATAACATCTTCCGCTTCATTCAGGCCGGCTCCGAGGTCTCGGCGCTGCTGGGCCGCATGCCCTCCGCCGTCGGATACCAGCCCACCCTCGGAAGCGAGATGGCCGAGCTCCAGGAGCGCATCACCTCCACCAAGAAGGGCTCCATCACCTCCCTCCAGGCGATCTACGTCCCCGCCGACGACATCACCGACCCCGCCCCCGCGGCCGCCATGGCCCACCTCGACGCGACCACCGTGCTGGATCGTCGCATCGTCGCGCGCGGCATCTACCCGGCGGTGGACCCACTCGCCTCCACCTCCCGCATACTCGATCCGGCCATCGTGGGAGAAGAGCACTACCAGGTGGCGCGGCGGGTGCAAGAGATCCTACAGAGGTACAAGGACCTGCAAGACATCATCGCCATTCTGGGGATCGAGGAGCTTTCGCCGGAGGACCGGACCATAGTGGATAGGGCGCGCCGGATGGAGCGGTTCATGTCCCAGCCGTTCTTTGTGGCCGAAACCTTTACCGGGCGGCCGGGCAAGTACGTGCCGATCCGGGAAACGATCCGCGGCTTCAAGGAGATCGCCGAGGGGAAGCACGATGACCTGCCGGAGCAGGCCTTCTACATGGTAGGTGGCATAGACGAAGCCGTCGCCAAAGCCGAGGAGTTGGCGAAGGAGCAATAGCCATGCCCTTCCCGGTGTTCGAGCTGACGATCATGGCGCCGGACCACAAGCTCTTCGAGGGAAGGGCGCGGGCGGTGATCGCCCCCGGCGCAGAGGGCTACTTCGGGGTCCTGGCGCGGCACGCGCCGATGGTGGCCCAGTTGGGATTTGGCGTGCTGACGGTGACGGAGGAGAACGGGGAGAGGATCTTCTTTGCGGTATCTGCGGGCTTCCTGGAGGTGACCCCGGACGGAGTGACGATCCTTGCCGATGCGGCGGAGGTGGGGGCGGAGGTGGATGTCGAGCGGGCGCGGGCGGCGGCGGAGCGCGCCCGGCAGCGGCTGCACTCTCATGCGAAGGATGTGGATGTGGCCCGGGCGGAGGCGGCGCTGCAGCGGGCACTCGCGCGCTTGCACACGGTCGAGATGACTGCGGTCGGTCGGTAGCGAAGAGATAGCAGAGATCACAGCAACAGGAGCAGCTATGAGCGAAGACGCCTGGCGAATCCTGGGCGGGCGGCCGCTGAGGGGGACCGTGCGGCCCTCGGGAAGCAAGAACGGCTCACTCCCCCTGCTCGCGGCCACCCTCGTGCTGGACGGCGAGACCGTCCTGCACAACGTCCCGCGCATTGCCGATGTGCAGACGATGATGGCGCTCCTGCGCGCAGTAGGGCTCACAGTCGAAGAGCAGGGCGACGGCAGCGTGAGGGTCGTGAACCACGGGATCGCCGGCCATCGCGCGCCCGATGACCTAGTGGCGAAGATGCGTGCCTCGCACTACCTCCTGGGGCCGACTCTCCTCCGACTGGGTCGGGCGGAGATGGCGATGCCGGGCGGCTGCGACCTGGGCGCGCGGCCGGTCACCCATATCCTCTCCGTGCTCGAGGCCCTGGGCGCGCAGGCAACCGTCGGCTCGAAGGGCATCGAACTCACATCGAAGGCGTTGCGCGGGGCAGTGGTGACGCTCGATTCGCAGCACCGCAACCCGGGCGCGACTTTCACCGGGCTGATGGCGGCTTCGCTGGCGCAGGGCGAAACGGTGATCGAGAACGCCTCCTATGAGCCGGACGTGACCTGCTTCTGCGAGTTCCTGAAGGCGGCCGGCGCCCGCATCGAAGGCCTCGGCGGGGAGCGGTTGACGGTGCGAGGAGTTGATCGTCTGCTGGGCACGACCCACCGGGTGAACTCCGACCGGCTGGAGGCGGGCACCTTCATCTGCGCGGCCGCCGCGACGCGGGGCGAGGTCCTGGTCGAGAACATCACCTGGGAGGAACTGGGCGCAACTCTGGACAAGCTCGCGGAAGCAGGCGTGGAGCTGGCCTCGCGCGCCGGCGGCCTTGTGGCCAGATGCCCGCAGCGGCCGCGGGGGGTGGACATCGTCACCGATCCATTCCCCCTGTTTTCCACCGACCTACAGCCACCGGTGGCCGCGGTGCTCGCCACCGCAAAGGGCGACAGCACCATCACGGAGACCGTGTTCGACCGGCGGCTCCAATACGTCGCCGAGCTAAAGAAAATGGGGGCCGAGATCGAGCTGCGCGATTCGCGGCGCGCGGTGATCCACGGGGTCGAGCGGCTGCGTGCCGCCTCCGTGGCCGGCGGCAACATCAGGGATGGCGCGGCCCTGGTCGTTGCGGCGCTCTGCGCGGAGGGCGAAGGCCTCGTGTCGGGGCGCCAGTATGTCGCGCGGGGATATGAGGACTTCGAGCGGAAGCTCCGTTCGTTGGGGGCCGAGATAACCGTGGCGGGGTAAGGGAGGGAGTGCGATGTTCCGGTTCTCGCAGTCAGTCGGCATAGATCTGGGCACGTCGAATATCCTGGTGTACGTGAAGGGCCGCGGGATCGTGGTCCGCGAGCCCTCCGTGGTGGCGGTGTCGGATGGGGAGATAGTGGCGATGGGGGAGGAAGCTCGCGCCATGCTCGGCCGCACCCCCGACGCAATCACCGCGGTGAAGCCGGTGCAGGATGGGGTGATCGCGAACTTCAGCATCACCAGGAAGATGCTGCGCTATCTGCTCACCCGCGTCAGCGGCCGGCGCAAGGTCTTCAAGCCCCAGGTCTGCATCTGCATTCCGTCGGGCGCCACCGCGGTGGAGAAGCGCGCCGTGATCGAAGCCGCCGTCGCCGCCGGCGCCAAGCGCGCCATCCCGGTGGAAGAGCCTATGGCCGCCGCCATCGGCGCCGGGCTCGAGGTGACCAGCCCGCACGGCCACTTCGTCGTTGACATCGGCGGTGGCACCACCGACATCGCCGTGATCTCCCTGGGCGGCATCGTTCTGAGCGAGTCCATCCGCCTCGGCGGCTCGGAGATGGACGCGATGGTCACGCGGCAGATCAAGCGCAGCTACAACCTGATGATCGGCGAGCGGACCGCGGAGGACATCAAGATCAAGATCGGCTCGGCCTATCCCCTCCCGAATGAGGCCACGATGGCGGTGAAGGGCCGGGACGTGGTGGCCGGCTTGCCCAAGACCATCGAGATCAGCTCGGAGGAAGTGCGGGAGGCGCTCGCCGAGCCGGTCGCGACCTTGGTGGAGCACGTGCGCGGAGTGCTGGAGCGCACCCCGCCCGAGCTTGCCGCCGACATCATTGAGCGCGGCATCACGCTGACCGGCGGCGGCGCCCTGCTGCGCGGGCTCGACCGGTTGATCGAGGCCCAGACCGATGTGCCCGTGCGGCTGGCCGAGGACCCGCTGACCTGCGTCGCGGTGGGCACCGGGCAGTACCTCGATCTCGCCAAAACCCTCCCGGCCGGCCTTCTCGCCACGACGACAGAGGCCGCCTCAGGCTACGCGCGCTAGGCCGTCGGGCCGGCCGTTGTAGGGCGGGCGTGCCCACGCCCGCCGCTACGACAACATACCATTCAATACGCCCGCTGCAGCTTCTCTTGCTGGAAGCCCAGCCGCAGGGCGGCCATTGCCTGGTCGCCGAGGCCGCTCACCTTGGACTCATGGAAGGCCGCGTCTTCCGGCGTGATCGTCAGGATCGTCTTGCCCCGCGCCCGAAACGAGACAGAGTCGCCCTCCGCCATCTGCTCGATCTCGAGAAGCTGCAGGTTGGCGAGCAAGAGCCGGTTCAGAATCTCGGCGCTCTGCTCAGCACGGCCAACCGCTGACACACCCTCCACTTCGACCGCGGGCTGGAACACGACGCGGCCGTTAAGCCGCAGCTCCCCGATCTCGCGGTCGCCCTTGGCAACCGCCGCCTCCGCGACCAGCGCGTGCGTCACCCGCCTCCGCTCAATCGGTATCCCCAGCTCCTCCAACCGTTTGGTCACCGCGGCCGCACGGTCCCTGCCATAGGGGTGCGTCTGGAAGACGCCCATGTCGGGCATGGCCTGGCTGGACTCGATCTTGGCCAAACCTTCCACTACCGTCAGCATGGCCACCGGGTTGTACTGCTTGCTGTCCCGCAGGTAGAGAATCGCCTGGTCGTCGGCTTCGAGCTCGGCCTCCCGCCCATAGTGGTTCAGTGCATCCTCGGCGACGAGTCCGCCGATGGTGGCGACGGCGCCGGCGTTGACCCCTTCCGCGTGGCTCAGGATCGAGACCAGGAGCAGCGAGCCGACGAGTCGCTGGTAGCGCTCGTCCTTGCTCATCAGCCTGCGGGAATGCAAGAGACACACGTGCGCCATCTCGTGCGCGGCGACGGCGGCGAGCTCGTCATCGGACTCGACCGCGGCGAGCAAACCCTGGGTGTAGTAGATGTAGCCGCCGGGCAGGGAGAAAGCGTTGATCTCGCGGCTGTCTACGAGCTTGAGCTGGTAGGTCAGATAGGGCTTCTGGGTGACCGGCCGCAGCTTCTCCACGATGTCTGAGATGCGGGGAAGATCCGGCGAGTCCTCCACCAGCTTGAACTTCTTCTCCACCTCTGCTGCGGCCGACTTGCCGATCTCGATATCGGCTTTGTCTTCCTCGGTCAGCGGGGGCTGGGTGGGCTGGTCGGCGACCGCTGGCTGGGGCGCCGGAGGGGTGGTGGCGTCCTCTGCCGCGCCTGGCGCAAGTGTGAATGCGATCCAGAGCCCCAGGACCAGTGCTGCCAAGAACGCCCGCATGTCATGCCTCCACCAACCACAGTATACCACACGGCAAGCCCGGTGAAAGACGAGCGACAATGGGGTTTGGATTTGTGTCCCGGTTGTACAGGAATCGTGGTATATAGCCAGCGGACGCAACAGAACTGGGGGTAGCTTGCAGGCTTAGTGGGTAGCATCAATATGGCTCGAGGGGTTCCCGAGAGGAACTGATATGAACTGGAGAGATCGCGAGCTACCGCTGTCGGGGCAGCCCGGGCGACCGGACTACCAGGTTATGATTGACTACATCAAAGACCAGGTCGGGAACGGCTCTGAGTATACCAACGACCTGGTGCGGGTAGTGCTCTCCGAGCGCGGCTGTTACTACGAGTTCCGCGACCTGCCCGAGGAGTTCTCTGGCGCCGTTGGCTCTGGCTTCAGGTACGAGTTCATCGGCACGAGCAAGGGACTGGAAGTAGCCCGGAAGCTTCACGAAGTGGCGATGGGTCCGGAGTCGGCCGACACCCATGAGCTCAGCCTCATGGTGATCTACGACTGGGATGGCATCTTCAGACCCGAGGACACCTTCATCTACCACTGGCGGTGTTACGGGTGCGAGGAAGAGGGGCCGACGATGATGGGCATATTCAGGCCCGACGTCCTGCCCATCTTCTTCAAGCTGAAAGCGGACAGCGACCTCGTCGAGCCACTACTGGGAACCCGCAAGGGCGTGCTGTTCTTCGTTGCCAATCTCAGCGATCAGCATTTGTTGGTTAAGATCCCCCATCAAGGGGCCGGCGTAACGGACCTGAACGAGGTGACCGGCCGTAAGCTTGTCCACTAACTGACGGCGGGAGAGAACCAGTCCGCCTCTGGCGGACTGGTTCTCTTGTTTTAGGGGGTCTGTTGTAGGGCGGCCATGCGCCGAAGCTTCAGCAGAGGCGGAGCGCCGCCGGCCGCTCCCTCAGCTATTTCCTTTCTGCTCTCACCTCTCTCGCCCCGCAGGGGCGCCGCCCACCAGCCGTTGGTGGCTCCACCTGAAGTGGTCTGACGTGGTGCGGACCACCGCCGGCCGCGTCGCTTCGCCGTGCGTCTTTCTGTGTGCCGCCCTTGAGGAAGCCGATCGGGGGCCTGCCCCCCGCCCCCTCTGCGCCATCAGAACGCCCGGCGGGGTTCCCTTCGGCTCTGCTCAGGGCAAGTCGGCGACGCCGCCCTATCCGCCGTCGCCAAGGCTGTGGCGGACAAGCAGAAGGGCGAGCGGCAAACCGGCCTGCGGGCAGGAGACACGAGGCTGCCCTACGAACTACAAGGCCGGGAGAAGGCCGATCCCAGGGCGGCGGGGATTCCCCTCGACTTCGCTCGGGGTAAACGGAGACAGCCCCGCCTCACAGGTTGAGGAGTCTGCATGAGCACGACTGCTAGGCCCGCGGCCCGCGCGCTGCTGTCCGGCGATGAGGCGATCGCCCGCGGCGCGTTTGAGGCCGGCGTCAGGGTCGCCACCGCTTACCCGGGCACGCCCTCCACGGAGATACTGGAGGCGCTGGTCGCTTGCCCCGGGGTGCGCGCACAATGGGCCCCCAATGAGAAGGTGGCGCTCGAGGTGGCCATCGGCGCTTCGCTGGCCGGGGCGAGAGCCATCGCCTCGATGAAGCATGTCGGCCTGAACGTCGCCTCCGATCCGTTGATGACCGCCTCCTATGTGGGTGTCCGCGGCGGGCTGGTCATCGTCACGGCCGACGACCCGGGGATGTTCAGTTCGCAGAACGAGCAGGACAACCGCCACTACGCCCGCCTCGCGAAGGTCCCGATGCTGGAGCCCTCGGATAGCCAGGAGGCGAAGGATTTCACGATCGCGGCCTTCGAGCTGAGCGAGCAGTTCGACACACCGGTGCTGGTTCGCATCACCACCCGCGTCGCGCACTCGAACTCGCTGGTGGAGCTGGGCGAGCGCGCCGAGCACGAGCCGACGGGCTTCGTCTGCGAGCCGGCGAAGACGGTGATGGTGCCGGGCAACGCGCGGCGGCGGCACGAGTTGGTGGAGGCGCGCACAGAGCAGCTCGCCGAGTATGCCGAGCACTGCCCGTTCAACCGGATCGAGAAGGGCGACCGCCGCATTGGAGTGATCGTCTCCGGCGTCGCCCATCAGTATGTCAAGGAGGCGAAGCCCCGCGCCTCGATCCTCAAGCTCGGCCTCACCCATCCGCTGCCGCGCAAGCTGATTCGCCAGTTCGCCAAGAGCGTCGAGAAGCTCTATGTGGTGGAGGAGCTCGATCCTTATCTCGAGGACCAGATCAAGGCGATGGGCATCAAGCTGGCGCACGGGCCGAGCCGGCCGCGCACGGGGGAGCTTAACCCCGATCTCGTTGCCGGGTTCCTCGGTGCGCGCAAGCGGGCGGGCCGCGCGCCCGCGGCGGGGCTGCCGCCGAGGCCGCCGGCGCTCTGCCCGGGCTGTGGGCACCGCGCGCTGTTGACCGTGCTCAAGCGGCTGAAGGTCTTCGTCTCAGGAGACATCGGCTGCTACACATTGGGCGTGCAGCCGCCGCTGCAAACGATGGACACCTGCATCTGCATGGGCGCGGCGATCGGCGTGGCGCATGGGGTGGAGAAGGCCACCGGCCGCACGGGCGATATGGTGGCGGTGATCGGTGACTCGACCTTCATCCACTCCGGCATCACGCCCCTGATTGACTGTGTCTACAACCAGAGCTCGACGACTGTCATCATCCTCGATAACGAGACGGTCGCCATGACCGGCCATCAGAACCATCCGGGCACGGGCAAGACCGCGGCGGGCGAGCCGACGAACCGTCTCGTGCTGGAGGAGCTGTGCCGCGCGGTCGGGGTGCGCAACGTCTCGGTCGTGGATCCTTACGACCTCAAGCAGACGGAGGCGGTCGTGAAGGAAGCGCTGGCGGCGCGGGAGCCAAGCGTGATCATCGCGCGACGGCGGTGCGTGCTGCTCGACCGCGATCGGGTGCGCCATCCCTATCGCGTGGAGACAGAGCGCTGTGTGGGATGTGGCCGCTGTCTGATGCACGGCTGTCCGGCGATCGCCGACCGCACGCCCGAAGGCAGCCGCAAGAAGCAAGTCGCGATCGTGCCTGAGCTCTGCGCGGGCTGCGGAGTATGCGCGGAGATCTGCCCGTCGGGCGCGATATCGGAGGTTCGTCAGTGAGCCGCGTCACCAACATCGCCATCGCGGGAGTGGGCGGGCAGGGGATCATCCTCGCCAGCGACATCATCGCGGAGGCGGCGCTGTGGGCGGGCTTCGATGTGAAGAAGAACGAAGTGCACGGCATGGCGCAGCGGGGCGGCTCGGTGGTGAGCGAGATTCGCTTCGGCCGGCGGGTTCACTCACCCTTGATCCCCGATGGGGAAGTGGACGTGCTGGTCGCGCTGGAGCTGCTCGAGGGGCTGCGGCATGTGCACCGCCTGCGGAAGGACGGCCTCGTCATCGCCGACGACCTGCGGCTCGACCCCGCGGTCCGCCCGCCCGGGGCGCCGCCCTATCCCGACGATGTCGTGAAGCGGTTGCGCGCATCGGCCGAGCGGGTGGTGCTCGTTCCCGCCGGCGAGCTTGCGGGCCGGGCCGGCAACGCCCGCGCCGCGAACACGGTGCTCATGGGGGTGCTGTCGCGTCACCTCGAGCTCCCCATCGAGGCGTGGAAAGGCTCGCTGCAGGCCTGTCTTCGGCCTTCGCTGGTCGAGGTGAACCTGAAGGCTTTCGAGCTGGGGCGGCGGCGCAGGGCCGCTTGACGCCAAGGGCTAGGTGCAGGCCGGCAACCGGCGCTCCCAGGCTGAGGCGGTGCCGGCGGGTCTTATCCTCAGTTCAGCCCGTGGTATGGAATAACCCCCCTCGGGTTGGGAAGGCGAGGCAGGGGCGAGGCACCGGACTATCTGAGTCTGGAGGGAGTCGTGACTGCCTCGCCAAGAGGCCGGCCCGTTGGCCGGCGTCCTCAACTCGGGTCACCCATCATCCCCATTAACTGCACCGGCGCTTACTTGCGCCATCGTGTGGCAGCGGAGCGGGCCTACCTCGCCCGCCGCCGGATCATGTGGTGGCACCGCGCGGTCATCGCGCTCGTCCTCTGTGTGTTCTACCTGGTGATCGGCCGAGATCTCATCGCGCTCGCGGCGGCAAAGAAAGAGACCGCGAAGATGGAGATCGAGCACGATGCCCGGCAGCTTCGCGAGGACCTGAAGCGCATAGCCGGGACAGTCGAGAATGCGGGCAATGCTGCACCCGCGATGCCGGCGGCCCTGAGCGAGAGCGGAGGAGCGGCCGCTCAGCTCGACGCGCTCGCCCCGCAGCCGCTGGGGAACTGCTCGCCGGCAAAGTGAGGGAGATTCGCCCAGCGAACCGATCGGCCCTTCGTGCTATAATCGGGCCGGTGAGCGACGCCTGTAGCATCCAATCAACGATCGCTAGTAAGCGTGACGGGCTGGCGCTGTCTTATCGTGAGATCGAGGCCGCCGTCTTGGGTTTCACGCGAGGCCGCGTGTCGGAGGGCCAGATGGCCGCGCTGCTGATGGCCGTCGTGCTGCGCGGCATGTCGGCGCGCGAAACGGCCGACCTGACGACGGCCATGCTCAAGTCCGGGGAGCGGCTGGACCTGTCTTCGGTGCCGGGCATCAAAGTGGACAAGCACTCCACCGGCGGCGTCGGCGACAAGACCACGCTCGTGGTGGCCCCGTTGGTCGCGTCCTTCGGTGTGCCCGTCCCGAAGATGTCGGGCCGCGCGCTCGGGCACACGGGTGGGACCATAGACAAGCTCGAGTGCATCCCGGGCCTTCGCACGGACCTCTCGGCCGAGCAGTTCCGACAGCAGGTAGGAGCGATCGGGGTGGCCATCGCCGCGCAGACCGCGGAGATGGTTCCGGCCGACAAGAAGATCTACGCGCTCAGAGACGCCACGGCAACCGTCGAGAGCATCCCGCTGATCGCCAGCTCGGTGATGAGCAAGAAGCTGGCGGCCGGGGCGGACGCCATCGTGCTTGATGTGAAAGCAGGCAACGGCGCTTTGGTGCGCGATCTCGCCGCCGCCCGCGAGCTGGCCGCGGCGATGGTAGAAATCGGCGCTCAGCTTGGCAAGAAGACCGTCGCCCTTGTTACGCGCATGGAGGAACCGCTGGGGCATGCGGTCGGCGACTGCGTCGAGCTGGCCGAGGCCGTCTCCACACTGAAGGGCGCCGGGCCGCCCGACTTCGCAGAACTATGCGAGCTGGTGGCCGGCCATATGCTGGTGCTGGGCGGGGTGGTGAGGAGCCAGGAAGAGGGGGAGGCAGTGGCGCGGCAAGGGCTGAGAAGCGCGGCGGGCCTGGGGAAGCTCCGGCAGTTGGTAGAGGCCCAGCGGGGCGATGTGGCGGTGCTGGATGAACCCGAAACAATGCTCCGGCAGGCGGAACTCAGGCCGGTGACTGCGGAGCGGAAGGGTTACGTCACTGGGGTAGATGCCCGCCGCGTGGGGTGGGCAGTGCGTGCGCTGAAAGAGGCGACAGGTGCGCACAAGCGCATCTGCGGGGTGATCCTACATGCGAAGACAGGCGACCGTGCGGCGGTCGGCGAGCCACTGGCAACCGTGCTGGGCGCGAGATCCTCAGGCGCGGCTCTGGACACGGCAACTGGTGAGATCGCGGCCGCCTACCGCCTCGGCGACACACCACCACCGAGCAGCAAGCTGCTCGTGGATGTTCTGGGCGCTTAGCGGGGCCCTAATGCCGCGCTTGCTTGGGCCGAGCCGGGCTTACTAAGAGCTGTCGGCCGTTGAAATCATAACCGTTCAGCGATGACACCGCGCGCCGCGCGGATTCAGGCGCGCCCAGCTCCACGAAGCCATAGCCCCGCGAGCGGCCGGTCACGGGGTCCTGTATGACGCGAACATCCAAGACAGGCCCGAAGTCCGCGAACAGTGCTTCGAGCTGGTCCTCGGTTGTGCGCCAGGGCAGATTCGCCACATAGACGGTTGACGCATGTCTCTCCACGACATCCCCTTTGGGTAAGCACCGATGCCAGAACCATGAGATCGCCTCCGGCGCAGGCAGCTTTCCGCCCGAGGCAGAGCGGGGAGGTGTTGCAGCGAGGTCACACAGTTGCGAACTGCCGTTGAGGCACAACCAGTTTGCCAAGGTTCCGGGGAAGTCCCGCCATGTTCTTCAGGTTCTCCGGACCCCTATGGCCATATTCCACACATGCGCATCCCGACGGCGGGCAGGAGCGCTTCGCGAGAAGCCCCCGGAAGCCGCCGGGGCCCTCGGAGCGCGCTCTCTCCAAGCAGACCTCAGCGAACCCTAACGTTGGCGGCCTTCAGCCCCTTGGGGCCAGGTGTGACGTCGAACTCGACTTCCTGACCTTCGTAGAGGCTCTTCCGGCCGGGGACGTTGCTTACGATCGCCGAGTAGTGGACGAAGACGTCGCCTTCGTCGCTCTCGATGAAGCCATATCCCTTGGCGTCATCGAACCATTTAACCTTGCCAGTGGCCACAGTCTAACCTCCTTTCCTTCAGTCTGAACGGCAACGGAAGAAGGCTGACAGGCACACTGGCAAGTCTTCACGCCGCGCTCAGACCCGTATACAACCGCGGGCAACACCCGGCACGGGTGAAAAATAGCACCACCGGCGCCGAATTGTCAAGGTGCGAGGCGCTGGTCCGACGCAGATGAGCCAGCCCCGGCGCTGGCGGATCACATCGCGTCTCTGCCGTCAGCGAGACGACGTTCCGGCACCCCGTATGCCAGGAGATTCGCGCGCGGACAGCGAAGCCGCGGGGCCATGTACGAAGCCCATCACGCCGCCGAGGTACTCGATCGCTTCCGGGATTTGGTGGACGGTCAGATCGAGCGCCTGCTTGCCGGACGAGAAGACCTGCTCATCTACCAAGTGATCAGGTATCACCTGGGCCTGGACGCGGAGGCCACGGCGGAGCGCGCCGGCAAGCGGATGCGCGCGGCCTTGTGCCTGCTCTCGTGTCAGGCCTGCGGAGGTCGGGTCGAGGCGGCCGCTCCCGCGGCGGCGGCGGTCGAGCTGCTGCACAGCTTCACGCTTCTGCACGACGACATCGCCGACCAGGATGACACGCGCCGCGGCCGCCCGACGGTCTGGCGGGAGTGGGGCGTCGGGCAGGCCATCACCGCCGGGGATGCGCTCTTTGCGCTGGCCAACCTGTCGGCGGGCGAGCTGGACTGCTCTGCGAACATGGTGGCCGAGGTGATTCGCGAGCTGAACCAGGCGACCCTGACTGTGTGCGAGGGCCAGCAGTTGGACATGTCCTATGAGGGCCGTGCGGATATCGGTGTCGCGGATTATGTGTCCATGATCGAGCGGAAGACCGCGGCTCTGATGGGTGCCGCCTGTGCAATTGGCGCGCGAGTGGCCCGGGCTCGGAAGTCGAAGCGCGAAGCACTGCGCGGTTTCGGCCGCCAGCTGGGCGTCGCGTTCCAGATCACCGATGACATGCTGGGTATCTGGGGGGTGGCGGCCGATCTGGGCAAGCCAGTGGGCAGCGATGTGCGAAGGAACAAGCGCTCACTGCCGATCATCTACCTGCTGGAGAAGGCGGAGCCGGCGGAGAGGGAAGCGCTTGCCGTGCGGCTCGCCGCAGGGCAAGCGACAGAGGAGGAGGCGGCGGGACTGGCGGCGCGAATGGAAGCGCTGGGCGCGCGGTCCCTGTGCGAGAACACGGCGCGCAAGTCACTGGCGGCGGCGCTTGCGGCGCTGGAAGCCGTTGACCTCGAGGCGGGCGCGCGGGGCGATCTGGAGGTGCTGGCGAGCTATCTGATCGAGAGGCAGAGGTAGAGGGTGTTGAAGGTCCTGGTAAGTCACCGCATGGGCGAGGCCGACCTCGCTCGCCTCCGCGCCGTGTCCCGCGAGATTGAGGTCGAGGGCTCTTCCAGTCTGGAGGAGGCGATTGCCCGCGCCGCCGACGTGGAGGTGATCCAGACAGGTTGGTGGTCGGACGAGCTACTGCGGGCCGCTCCGCGGCTGAAGTGGGTCCAGAACGGCGGCGCGGGAGTGGAGCGGTTCATGACTACCGACTTCGTCGCCAGCCCGGTTGTGCTCACGAACGCCCAGGGCGTTTACGCGGTCCCGATCGCCGATCACGTGATGGCCTTCGTGCTCCACTTTTCGCGGTGCTTCGACCACCTAACCCGCAAGCAGATGCAGAAGGAATGGGCCAGGTGGGGTGAGTGCCGTCTGGATGAACTGAACGGAAAGACGATGGGGATCATCGGCCTGGGTGAGATCGGCTCGGAGGTGGCAAAGCGCGCGAAGGCCTTCGGTATGCGCGTCATCGCCACGAGGCGGCGGCCGGAGATAGGGTCAGATTATGCTGACGAGGTGCGCGGCGCCGACGAGCTTCCGTGGCTGCTGAGCGAATCGGATTTCGCCGCCGTCTGTGCGCCGCTTACGAAGACAACACGGCGGTTGATAGGGGAGGACCAGGTTCGTCTGATGAAGCCGACCGCTTACCTGGTCAACATCGCGCGGGGCGGCCTCGTTGACGAAGCCGCCCTCGCGGCTGCGCTGGAGGCCGGCGCCATCGCCGGAGCCGGGCTCGACGTCTTCGAGCACGAACCGCTGCCGGCCGACAGCCCCCTGTGGGAGATGGCCAACGTCATGATCACGCCGCACCTGGCCGGCAACTCGCCTCGATCCCACGAGCGGTTTATGGAGCTTTTCTGCGAGAACCTGCGGCGCTATGTTGCACGCGAGGCGCTGCTCAATGTCGTTGACAAGGCGGAGGGTTACTGAGCCCGCCGGCTGACTATGTCAGCACGGGAGACGTGAAGCTAAGCACATAGATAAGGGAGCACGTGACAGATGAAGGTCTGCATGATCGGAGCCGGGAGCATCGGGTTCACCCGCGGCATCGTCCGCGACATTCTGTGCGTCCCTGAGTTCAGGGAGGTCGAGTTCGCCTTCACCGACATCAGCGAACGCAATCTCGAGATGGTGTCGCAGTTGTGCCGGCGCGACATGGAGGCGGCCGGGCTGCCGGCTACGGTTACGGCGACTACGAACCGTCGGGAGGCGATCGAGGGTGCCAGATACGTCTTCTCAGTGGTACGCGTGGGCGGCCTGGAAGCGTTCGCCACGGACATTGACATCCCGCTGAAGTATGGCGTGGATCAGTGTGTCGGGGATACCCTGTCGGCCGGGGGGATCATGTACGGCCAGCGCAATATCCCTGTGATCCTCGACTTTTGCAGGGATATCCGCGAGGTGGCCGCGCCGGGGTGCAGGTTCTTCAACTATGCCAACCCGAACGCCATGAATACGTGGGCCGCGAACAAGTACGGCGGCGTCGAGACCATCGGCCTCTGTCACGGCGTCCAGGGCGGCCACCACCTTATCGCCGATGCGCTCGGCCTTCCGCAGAGCGAAGTGGACATCATCTGCGCCGGCATCAACCACCAGACCTGGTACATCAGCATCAAGCACAAGGGCGAGGACATGACCGGCAAGCTCCTCGCCGCGCTGGAGCAGCACCCAACCTACAGCCGGACCGAGAAGGTGCGGATTGACATGCTGCGCCGTTTCGGCTACTTCAGCACCGAGTCCAACGGGCATCTCAGCGAGTACCTGCCGTGGTACCGCAAGCGGCTCGACGATCTGCCCAACTGGGTTGATCTCAGCTCCTGGTCCGGCGGCGAGACGGGTGGCTATCTGCGCGTTTGCACCGAGGGCCGGAACTGGTTCGAGAGCGACTTCCCGCAGTGGCTGAAACAGCCACCCTGGACCTTTCGCCCGGAGGACCGCGGCAACGAGCACGGGTCCTACATCATAGAGGGGATCGAGACGGGCCGGCTCTACCGGGGCCACTTCAACGTGGTCAACCACGGGACGATCACCAATCTGCCGGCGGACTGCGTGGTGGAAGTGCCGGGCTATGTGGACCGCAACGGCCTCAACATCCCGCGGGTGGGCGATGTTCCGCTCGGCTGCGCGGCCGTGTGCAATGCCAGCGTTACGGTACAGCGACTCTCGGTGGAGGCGGCGGTCCGCGGCGACGACATGGTGCTGCGGCAGGCGATGATGATGGACCCGCTGGTGGGCGCGGTCTGCAACCCTCCGGAGATCTGGCAGATGGTGGACGAGATGCTGGTCGCGGGCGAGCGGTGGCTGCCTCAGTACAAGCGAGCCATCGCCGAGGCCAAGCAACGCCTCGCTTCCGGCAAGCTGATACCGACGAAAGACTACAACGGCATCCGCGTCCCAACCAAGACCGTGGAGGAGTTAAGGGAGCAGCGCCGCGCCGCCTCCTAGCATCCGGCCCGAGCCAAGGTCACGGCGGCCTGCGGCACAGCCGAGGAGGCGCCTGCCTCAGCGCCTCTCGGTCAGCTGGACCTCCAACACATCCGGGTTCGCGCCCGCCTGTGTCAGAGGCACCGTCCATGTCATGATGTGCTGGCGCGGGTAGTCACCCCCGGCCTGGCGAAACTGCACCACCCACTTGCCGAAGTCGTAGACCAAGTGGTCGCCATCACCGGTCAGACCGGCGAGTGGTTCTCGCAGCTCCGCCATCGCCGGCCCCGCGCAGAAACACTCATAATGGAGCCGGTAGAAATCGGGGACGACCAGCCACGTTCCGGCGCCGTCGGCGACCGCAGTCACCTCGCTCACCCCGTCCAAGCCGGAGCCGGCCGGAGCCAGGCGCGGCGGCAGCACACAGGTCGCGCCCTCCTGCACACACCGCGCCACTGCCTGGAGCGTTTCGTCGCTTATCATCACGCCGGTAAGGAAGATGAGCTGCAGGCCGGCGAGCGTTTCATAGCCTACCTCGTGGTCGTATACCGCCACATTATGCAGGGGGGCGAAGAGCGTCCTGCAGCCGAACCGTCTCACCTCCCATTGGTGCGAGACCGAGTCTGTCCGCACGAAGCCGTGAGACAGCAGACTCCAGATGTTAAGCCACTCCACATTCTCCGGCCCGGCCGGCACGTGCCCATAAAGCGGGCCCGGGTACTCGCCCAGGTACCTCTGCCGCTGATCGAAGCAGGTATCATCGAACCGGATGATAGCGGTCTGCGGCCTGAAGTCACGCCAGGAGAAGGGCCGCGGGTGCGCTGGCGCATACTGCTGCACGAACTCCGCGTAGGCGGCCTCGATCTGCTTGCCGAGAGGGTGGT
>Ga0315288_10001693_pt1 | contig 28589 bp, 23 predicted proteins | sample YL17G11_20_MG_FD_203454 | JGI IMG/M metagenome (GOLD analysis project Ga0315288, IMG submission 203454) | Sediment microbial communities from Yellowstone Lake, YNP, Wyoming, USA - YL17G11_20 | ecosystem: Environmental > Aquatic > Freshwater > Lake > Sediment | place: USA: Wyoming | collected... | reverse complement strand
GGCGTTCGAGGGGCGTTATTCCGACCTTGAATTCACATGGCGCGAACGCAACGGCCTCTACCCGGCGGGCGCGTGGGAACTGCTGCCGCTCGGACTGTGCAAAATAAAGCACGCGCCGGAACGCGGAATGCTTTTCCTCATCCCGTCGAAAGAACATAAAGAGGCAAAGCCGTTCCTCGAACTCACGCGCACGGAGCGGCGGCTGCTCGAAGAAATCTCACGGGGAGTCGAAGGCTTTGAACAGGAATGAATCAGTCGAAAAGGCCCGCCTGCGCATGGCGGAGCGCCTGAAGGACCAGCGCTTTTACGAGCCGAAGCCGGAGGACTACCCGCCGCGCGAGGGCGCCTTCGCGTTACGGCGGCACATCGGTGATTACCATGCGCTGTACCTGGAGGCGGTATTCGGGCGCGAGGCAAAGCGGGATTTCTTCCGCCTGAACATCGGCTTCGGGCCGGTGGACGCCGCGTACGATGACCTGCCGCTCCTCGGAGACGACGAGGGAAAGGGAATCCGCATGCCGTTTTTCCGCGCCGTCCTTGTGAAGAAACTCGCGCGCATTCAGCAGCGGCTCTATAATCTTTTCGTCGGACCGCCTTCGTGGAACCATGCGGCCTCGGACACTTTTTACTACTCGTCGGATGAAGAACTGCTCAACCGGGCCGCCGCCGCCGCGTCGCTTGTGCTGCGCGTCCTGCCGGAATTCATCGAGCGCCTCAAGCGCAACGGCATGAAAATCCCGCGCCTGAAAAGCCCCTACAAATTCGCCCGCCACTTGCCGTGAAAAAACTAAACAAAAGGGGTCAGACCCCTTTTGTTCAGTTTTTGCCGGACAAATCCATAATGCCGGCGGGCATGTCGGGCAGTTTCTTCCGCGTGATGACGGCGTTAATCGGGATTAGCGTTATCTCGACCATGAGCGACACGATGCCGCGGAACAGGTGCCCGCCGACGGCCTGAAAATCGCGCATCAGCCCCATCTCGTCGTATCCCGCCAACACGGCGTGCGCGTGGACAAAGGGCTTTCCCTCCATCACGGTCACGTTGCCCGTGAGATTCACCACTTCGAGTTCGCCGCGGAAATCGCGCCTGACGTACTCCTTCTTCCGCATGCTCATGTAGCCGAGCGTCGCCTCGCTGACCGCGCCCAGCCCGTGAAGCGAGCCTGCCGTGATGTTCTGCTCCGCGCAGAACGCGTTGAGCGCCGGCACGATGTCCTCGCCCGCTTCAAGGCGAATCACAAAAACGCCGTCGTGTTTTTCGTATCTCATGCGAGTGTCTCCTGGAACGCGATACCATTCTCGAACAGTCACATTATACATAATGATACGCCTGAAGAAAACGGGGGTCAGACCCCTCCCGTCCCGACCTTTCGTCTTTGATAATAGCGAGGAATGTCGGGACTCTTTGGCGTCTGACCCCCTTGCCTGAGTCGCCGGGCCGCTTTTCATTGACCGGCCGCCGCAGGGCGGGTAAAATATCCGCCGCAAATCGGCCGAAGGCAAACGGGTTTGCGTTTCCGCAATCACGTAATCCATCAAAAGGAACGCTGCGCAATGTCGATATCCGCCATCATCAAGAAAATCGCGATGCACAATCCCGCCCTAGTGCAGTGGGCGATGCGAAAGATAAAGCCGGAACTCGTCGAGTTCCGGGCGCGACAGCGCGTCGTGGGCGCGTTTCATCTCGCGGCGCGGCGCGTGCCCGCTTACAGGCAGATGCTCGCCGAGCGCGGCATCGACCACGAGGAAATAAAGACCTTCGAGGATTTCCAGAAACGCGTCCCGATTATCGACAAGAAATCCTACGTCCTGCCCCACCAGCACCGGGTGGGGGAACTCTGCGTCGATGGCAAACTGAACAACGTCGGCGTGGTCGTAACGTCGTCCGGATACACCGGCGAGCCGACGTACTGGCTGCGCTCGCATGACGAGCTGGACACGGTCGCGCTGAACACGCTGTTCGGATTCCACAATTACTACCGCTACCACCTGCGGCACACGCTCGTGCTGAACTGCCTTTACATTGGAATCTACATCGCGGGCTACCGCTTCGCGCAGGCCGTCCAGCGCATCGCGCGCGAAAACACGACGATCGCGAACCCCGGCATTGATTTCGACATGGCGCTGAGCGTCCTCAAGAAACTGCACTCTTACTACGAGCAGATACTGCTCGTGGGCTTCCCGCCGTTTATCAAGGGGCTTGTGGAAAAGGCGCTGGGCGCGGGCGTGCCGCTTGACAAGAAAACGGTGCACGTAATCACCGGCGGCGAAGGCTTCGGCGAGGCGTACAGGACGTATGTGGCGAAACTTCTAAATATCGACCTCAACAATCCCGAGACCGGCACGATAATCTCATCATACGGCGCGGCGGACATTGATTTGAACCTCTTCTTCGAGACGCCGGAGACCATCTTCATCCGGCGCGCCGCGGATAAGGACGAGGAACTGCGCCGCATGATCTTCGGCGAGGACATCGACACCCTGCCGATGTTCTTCCAGTACGTGCCGGTGATGACCTTCGTGGAGAACGCCGACCCCGAAGGAGAGGAGAGCGGGCAACTCATCATCACGACAAGCAACACGGAGACGAAGATGCCGCTCATCCGCTACGACATTCACGACGTCGGCCAGGCCGTCCCGTTCCGCCGCGTGATGGAAGCGATTGAGAAGCGCGGCCTCAAGATGCCCCGGCGGCCTTACCACATGCCGTTCGTAACGCTCGTGGGCCGCAAGGCGAGCATTTCATACAACGGCGCGAACATCTACCCCGAATACATCCAGGACGCCATTCTCAAGGACGAGGAGATGTCGGAAAAACTCACCGGCCTCTTCAGGCTGCGCGTTGACACCGACGAATCGCTCATGCAGCGCATTTCCATCGACATGCAACTCAAGGAGAACGCCGCCCCCGACGACGCGCTCCGCGCGCGCTGCGAGGACATCATTCACCGCAAACTGATGACAAAAGGCGAGTACCGCGAGGGAGTGGAGAAAGTCTTCGGGGCCGCCGGCTGGCCGCACGTCATCTTCCACCTCCATGATGAATACCCATATCAAGACAGGCATCGCATAAAGACGGGCTACTTCCACCGCCCGTAATATTGAAAGGAGCGAACATGAGAACAGCATTAGTGTGTGTCGCGCTTGTGTGCGCGTTCGCGGCGCTGGCGGCAGGCTGCGCCCACCACAGCCAGGCGGAAGCACAGGCGCTGGAACAGCAAATCGCTGAATTGCAGAAGGAAAACCAGGAACTAAGACAAGAACGCGACACGCTCAACGCAAATACCGGGGAAACCATTCCCCCGGCAAACGCGGAAGACGTTGCGGCGCTACGGCGCACGGTTGAAGAAAGGATAGCGCGGTTAAAGGTTAGCCATAACACGGAACTGCCCGCAAACCGCGGTTATCGCATAGACTGTGATGTCGTCGAAATCGTCAGAAACGGCGATAAGGTCGCCGTAATACTTAATTATGGCGCGAAGGCCGGCCTGCACGTCGGCGCGCCGGTTTGCATCTGGGACACTGCGGAAGGCATCAAGGCAACAGGGACCATAACCGCAGTGAAAGATGACTACACCCTTGCTAGAATTGACTCCGTGGAGCAAGGCAAGGAAGTTAAGATAGGCGACACCGGAACAACGGCCATGGCAATGCCTCAATGATTTCGTCTTCGCGAAACGAAAAACGCCCCGACCGCAAAGCCGGGGCGCTTTTTTCACCGCAATCTTGTTTTACTTCCCGCCGGAGACTTTGCGAAGGCGCGTAATCACGGCGGGAATTTTTTCAAGGCAGTAGTCGATTTCCGCCTCCGTCGTGGGCTTGCCAAGGCTGAAGCGCAGAGAACTCTCCGCCTCGCGCTCGGTCAGGCCCATCGAAAGCAGGACGTGCGAGGCCTGCGTCGAGGACGACGCGCACGCCGAGCCGGTGGACACCATGATGCCTTCGAGGTCGAGGTTCATCAGGACGCTCTCGCCCTCCACGCCGTCGAAGCGGATGTTCGCGGTGTTGGGCAGGCGCTGTTCGATTGCGCCGTTGACGTATGTGCGCTCAAGTTTTTTCATGAGCGTCTGCTCGAAGCGGTCGCGCTGGGCTTTCATCTTTTTCACGGCCTCGGGCATTTCGCTCACGGCGATTTCCAGCGCGCGCGCCATGCCGACTATTCCAGCGACGTTGTGCGTGCCGGCGCGGCGGCCGCCTTCATGCTCGCCGCCGTCCATGCAGCGCTCCACGCGCGTGCCGGTCCGCACGTACAGCGCGCCGACGCCCTTGGGACCGTAAAACTTGTGCGCGGAGATGCTCATCATGTCCACGCCCAGTTGCCGGACGCTGACGAGTATCTTGCCGACGGCCTGGATGCTGTCGGTGTGGAGAAGCACGCCGCGCTCCCTGCAGATTGCCGCCATCTCCGCGATGGGCTGGAGCACGCCGGTCTCGTTGCTGGCGTGCTGGATGCTGGCGATGACCGTGTCCGGCGTTATCGCCCGCTCGAACTCATTCAGGTCAACGACGCCGTCGCGGCTGACAGGCAGGAAGGTAACCGCCACGCCCTGCTTCTCAAGGCGCTTGAAGGTCTGGCGGACGGAACTGTGTTCCACGTCGGTCGTGATGATGTGTTTCTTCGCGCGGGCGCTCGCGGCGACGACGCCCTTTATCGCCATGTTCGTCGCCTCCGTGCCGCAGCCCGTGAATACTATTTCGGAGGGCGCCGCGCCGATAAGTTCGGCCACTTTTTCGCGCGACTCCTCCACGGCCTTGCCGGCCTCCCGGCCGAATTCGTGGATGCTGGACGGGTTGCCGTAAACGGTGGTGAACAGCGGAAGCATCGCTTCCAGGACGCGCCTGTCAACGGGAGTTGTGGCGTTGTAGTCAAAATATACTTTCATCGGTTTTCCCTGACAAAGTTGCGGGAACGCATTTCAAATATCGCGGTTTCTATCCTCCCCCGCCGCTCCTCGCGGCATTCATGGTCTGCCATTTTTCCCACTTGGCGGTATCGTCGCCGAAGTCTTGTCCGGTCATCTGGCGCAGCGCGAAGACCGCTATGTCCTTGAGGGCCGCTTTTTGCGGAGGGCCGTTGCGCAGGCTCCTTATCGTGTCAAGAAGCGGCCGGAACGCCTTCATGTCGCCTATAACGCCGAGCGCGTAAGCCGCGCTCTCCGCGATGTCGCCCTTCTCCTCACTCAGCATGTTTACAAGCATCGGCACGGACGCGCGCGACCTGCGCATGCCCAGCCCAAGTATCGCGCCGCTCCGCGCGTCCGGCGGTTCCTCGGCGTTTTTAGCGGCGCTCATCAGATACGCATCGAACATCGGGTCCTCGACCACGAACGACAGCATAAGCGCGGCCCTGCGGATCTTCAGGTCTTTCTCGTTAAGGCACCTCTCCCTGATTAAACGCGAGACCTCCGCCCTGTCCAGCGAAACAAGCGCCTCGGCCACGCCGCGAACCTGGTCCCCATATTGCTTGTAGTTGTCAAAATTGACGCCCGCGGCGATTTCGAGGAAGAACTGTATGACATCCTCCCGCGCCTTGCCGATGCGTTCGAGCGCTCGCACGGTCTCCAGGCGGGTATCGACATCGGGATTCTTTTTCGCGGCCGCGATTATCGGCTCTATCGTGGCCTCGTCCTTGTACGTCCCCAGCACGTCGATCGCGGCGCGCAGGGTTTCCGTGTCCGCGCTGTTCTTCAGAATATCCAGCAGCGCGTCCACGGCCTTTTTCTCAAGCGGGCTGTCCGGCGGAATCCTCCGGCCGATGTCGCTGATGATGTCGCGCCTGCGCGCGTCATCCGTCTCCGCCGGCAACGCGCGTTCAAGAAGGAACTGCGCAATCCGCCCTCCGTCGTCTTTGAGTTGCCGCAGGCAGAGCAGGATGTTTTTCTTTTCCGCGCTGCTTACGCCGCCTGACAGGTACTCATTGAAAAGGATGTCCGGCGAAAAGCCTTCCATCCTGGGCAGCGCTTCGGCGCAAGCCGACACGATTTCGCGGTTGTCGGTTTTCAACATGTCAACCAGCGGCCTGATTGCCTCGGAAGAACGCCGCTCCGCAAGGGCATGGATAATGTTTATCTTTACGTACTGCGCCTTTTCCTCTCTCAGCGCTTCGAGCAAATCGTTCATGACGGGCTTGTCCGGAAACCGCGCAAGCGCGGCGGCGGCTTCGGCCCTGACCGCGAACTGCGGGTCGTTGTGCATTAGGTTGACGCATTCCGCGACAATCTTTCCCCGCAGGTCTTCCGCGGCCTTGCCACTCGCCGCGGCCAGCGCGCTGATGTAACGCGCCCGCATCGAAGGCTCCGCGTCTCTCAGCGCCTGCTCAAGAAAATTCGTGATGATCTTGCCCGCGAGTTCGCCCTTCACGGTGTCCGTCTCAATGGCTTTTGCAAGCGCACCGATGCACTGGATTCGCAAAGGCATTTCCTTATCGCCGTGCGACTGCTCCAGGAGCAGTTCAACGGCGGCCGCATCGCCGGACCGCGCCAGCGCGCCCGCGACTTCCCGGCAAACCGCAGGCTCGGTCTCAGCCGCCAGCGCGTCGGAAAGGGCCTTGAGGATTTCGCCGCGCAGGTCCGCCTGCGAGAGCAAGTTCCCCAGCGTCCACGCGGCCTCCGCGCGGACCTCGGCGTGGTCCTTGTCGCGCAATAACTTTTCCGCCGTTCCCGCCGCCTCGCCGACGCGCTTTTCGCCCAGGAGATGCAATGTCCAGCATGCCTCGTCCCAGTCGGTCGGCGCCTGCAGCGAGCCAAGCAGGAACGCCTTCCCAGCCTCGTCGCCCTGAGCAAGCAGGCAGCGCGCTATCAGAATGCCGCGCACATCGTTGTAGCCCTCCGCCGCAAGCCCCTTGTGCAAACTTTCCACGAGGTCGGGAGAAAGCAAGTACCGTCGTATCTGGAATTCATAAACATCGCTCAGCGCCGATTCATACGTTTCGGAATTTTTCGTCCGAAGCGCAATCTCCACGAGTTGCGGAACCGTGGATGCGGCGAACTCCCCGGCCTTGTCGCCCTGTCCGATAACAATGGCGTGCAGAGTCATGCCGGCGGCGCGCCGGAGGTCCTCATACGGATCGTTCTCCAGCGCTTCCAGCAGAAACGGCATGATAAGGTCCATGCCCGCGGGAATGAGCCGGAAGGCCGCGAGCATCTGCCTGCGCGGATCGATGTCGGGAATGCCGCGGTATCCTTCCATAAGCGCGGGAACCGCGGGACGGCCGATTTCGCGGAGTTCGCGCATAATCGCGGAAAGTTCGTCCTTCACGGGCGCCGGCTGAGGAACATTCGGCATTGGGTACGGACTCTGCGGTTCCTGCGGCGTCTCTTCAGGCCGGTAGGCGGAGCCGCTGTAGTCGAAGGTCTCAAGTTTATGAACGAGTTGCGCGGCGCGGGCCGTCTTCGCTTTGTCGGCCCCGCTTGCTTCAACTTCTTCCGCGGCTTTCTTCGCGAGGTCCTTCAGGCGAATGTCGTACGCGGACTCCGGCGGCTTCGCGGGCTGCACCAGAGCCGCCTGCTGCGCCTCTTCTTTTTTCTTCCCGCATCCCGCGATGAACGCGGCCGCGAGCATCATGCAGAAAATCAGTGCGCGCTTCCTCACGGCATCTCCTCGATTTTTTTGAAAAGAATCTCCGGTGTCGCCAGTTTGTGCCCCTGCTTCATGAGCGGCCTGCCGAGCGCCTTCCACTGCTCAACGCCTATCTTCCCCTCGAATCCGAGCATGCGCCACAGTTTCTCCGAATAGACCGGCATGTAGGGGTTCAGCATTATCGCGATGGCCCCGACCAGTTCGATGCACTGCGCGATCGTGCCCGTGCAGCGCGGCATGTCGGTCTTGCGCGTGGACCACGGCTTCTCCTCGTCGAAGAACTTGTTGCCCCACCGCGCCAGTTGCAGAACTTCCGCAAGCGAATTGCGCAGGTGGAACGTCTCAATCGCCGCCTCAAGCCGCGCGCGCGTGCCGGAGATTTCGTTCATCACGCCGCTCGCCGCCTGCACTTCCGCGGGCATCTTGCCGTCGAAGTATTTGTGCGCGAATGTGAAGATGCGATGGAACAGGTTGCCGAACACGTCCGCCAGTTCGTCGTTGTTCACGCGGATGAAGTCCTCCCACGTGAAGTTGGAGTCCTTCGTCTCCGGCGCGTTGATGGTCAGGTAGTAGCGCACAAGGTCCGCCGGGAATTTCTCAAGATACGCCGGAACGGTGATGGCGTTGCCCCTGCTCTTGGAGCCTTTCTCGCCGCCGAATGTGAGGAACTCGTTCGCGGGAATCTCGCCCGGCAGGACGAACCTCTGCATCCCCATCAGCATCGCCGGCCACACAACCGCGTGGAACACGATGTTGTCCTTGCCGATGAAATGCACCAGCGTCGTCTCCTTGTTCTCCCAGTATTCCCGCCACAACTCCGGCTTTCCGGCGCGCTCCGCGTACTGCTTCGTGAATGAAATATATCCTATCGGCGCGTCGAACCAGACGTACAGCACCTTTCCCTTCGCGCCCTCGAGCGGCACGGGGATGCCCCAGTCCAAGTCGCGCGTGATGCACCTATCCTGCAGGCCCTCGTCAAGCCAGCCCAGCGCGAACTTGCGCACGTTGTCGCGCCAGCCCTTCTTCACCTCAAGCCACTGCCTCAGCGCGAAGGAAAACTTCTGCAGTTCAAAAAACCAGTGCGTCGTCCTGCGCAGGCCCGGCGTGTGGCCGCAGATTTTGCACACCGGCTTGCCCAGTTCCCGCGCCTCGTACCACTTGCCGCAGTGCTCGCACTGGTCGCCGCGCGCGCCTTCCACCCCGCAGAACGGGCACACGCCCTCCACGTAACGGTCCGGCAGAAACCGCGAACAGTTGTCGCAGAAAAGTTGCTCTATCTCCTTCTCCACGATATAGCCGTCGTTGAAAAGTTTGGTGAAAAATTCCTGCGAGAGTTTCGCGTGTTCGGGGACGGTCGTGCGGGAGTAAATGTCGAACTGGAATTCAAGGTCCTCGAAGGCCTTCTTGTTGATGTTGTAATACTTGTCAACCAGTTGCTGATTGGTGAGGCCTTCCTTTTCGGCGGCGAGCGTCGTGGGGACGCCGTGCTCATCGTTGCCGCAGATATAGAGGACGTCGTCGCCGCGGAGCCGCCTGTATCTACAATAAACATCGGCGGGGAGGTAAGCCCCCGCGATATGGCCCAGATGAATCGGCCCGTTGCCGTAAGGCAGCGCGCTGGTAACGAGGTATTTCTTCGACATTTAATGCTCCAGAGGAGGACAATGGATTATAGACAATGGACTATGGATCATGGAACGCGGGGATTTATTTCCACAGTCCATGGTCTATTGTCCATAGTCCATTATCCCGATGTCCCAAAAATTGATTATAGCCTAGAAATGCGCATACGCGCAAGGGGTTTGAGTTGAAGGAACCGCAAAGCCTGCCCCGATCCCATCGGGGACGCAAAGGTTTACCCGCCTTAGGTGGGACGCCAAGAATTTTTGCCGCTGATGGCCACGGATGGACGCAGATGAAAGGCAATTACACGCGTCGTTTCCACAGGCCTTTTTGCAGATGTATCAAGATTCCGTCGTCGCGGAGTTCTTGAAGAACCCGACGCATCGTGGCCTTTGGGGTCTTGCTCTTTGGATCGGTGGGAAAATCTTTCACATGCGCATATATATCCTTATCTGTAAACGCATCTCCTGGCAACCGGTCATAAATCCACTTCTTTTGTCCCCTCAGCGTTGCGGGGTCCCGCGGCTTCACCGCAAGTATTCTTTCCTGTTGCCTCAGTTCTTCGAGTGCCCTGACTGTCGCAGGCTCGGCAAGAATCTTCCTTGACGCGGTTACCACCCTTTTCCGCTGGAACTCGTATGCATCGATATATTCCTCATTGGGGATGAAGCAAGTCGATTTCCAAGCGGTAAATACATCCGCAAAACCCATTTCCTCAATTTCGTCATGCGTTCCCATCAGCACGATGTTTGCCTCGACGTTGTCGGCGAGTCCACCACCCGTCATAATTGGATGAACCCACGACTGCTGCCGCTCTCTGGCCATACTGAAAAACATACATCTTGGGATGGAAAGTTTTAGCCCTGTCTACAGAGGGATCGGAGTAACAAGCAAATTCGAGTGTTCCAGAATCATTCTTCCACTTGAGCAATTTGCGAAGGACAATGCCCTCGGTCTGCGAGAAATCCAGCCCCACAAGAAAATCCCATTCACCTCTCCTATTAAGCGACGCCTCAATTTGGCGTTCGAGAAGAGCGAGACCGCTCTGTCTGGCAAATGCAACGGCCACGCGGACTTGTCTGGCCTTTGCGGATTCGTCGCGGAGAAAACCGAGGAGTTCTCTAGCGCCTAGTATGCCTGCATCCATCTTTCTTGTTTCCATCATTGTTCCCCCAAAAGGAAATTCTTCCACTCCAGATGGCATCATCATAGCGTAGGCTCGAAAATCCGCAACTTATTTCAGGTTAAGATCCGTTCGCTTTTCTCTTTGATTGCCTGGGACATACGCAAGATCGCAACCTTGAGATACGCCTCTTCCATGTCCACACCAATGAACCGCCGCGAATTGCGCAGCGCCGCCACGCCCGTCGTCCCGCTGCCGCAGAACGGGTCGAGGACAAGGTCGCCCGGATTCGACGATGCGCGGATTATCCGGTCGAGCAATGCCACGGGCTTCTGCGTCGGGTGCTTGCCGAATTTCTTCTCGTCCGCGCCGGGCGCGGAAAGCTGCCAGACGTTCCGCATCTGCTTGCCTTTGTTCTCCGCCTTCATTTCCGCGTAGTTGAAAACGTGCTTGCTCTTCTTGTTCTTCGCCGCCCAAAGAACCGTCTCCGTCGAATGGGTAAAATAGCGGCAAGAAAGGTTCGGCGGCGCGTTTGTCTTGTACCAGACGATGTCGTTGAGGATTTTGTAGCCCAACTGCTGCATGGCGCAGCCGACGGAGTAGATGATGTGCGACGTCCCCGAAACCCAAATCGTCCCGTTCTTCTTGAGCACCCTTTGGCATTCGCCAAGCCATTTCAAATTGAACTCGTGGTTTTCCTCCATGCCCTTTGAAACATCCCACTCGCCTTTGTTAACCGAGACCATCTTCCCGGCGTGGCAGGTGATTCCGCTGTTGGAAAGGAAGTAAGGCGGGTCGGCGAAGATGAGGTCAACGCATTCGTCGGGAAATTTCGGCAGGATTTCAAGGCAGTCGCCGTGAAAGAGGCGAATTGCGAATTCGGTGTTCTCGAAATATGGGATCGGATCGGTGATCTTCCCGCGTTCAGGAGCGGTAATTGTTGTCGGCGGCCTCCCGTGGTTCAAGGGGCCGCCCATGGTCATACGCCCTTAATCACGATCATACTTGATGCCTCAAGGCCGAGAGGGATCGGGATCGTAGATCAAATGCGGGAAAGATCAAGATCTTTTTTCAATTTGCCCGGAATTCACCACAAAGGCCCGCCCACGGGCGAGGTCTCGCCAAGGGCGGGCACAAAGGCCTCTTAGGCGCTATTGCAAAACCCAACACAACGACGGCGCGCGTCAGCGGAAGACTTCGTAGCTGCACGGCTTGCCGTGCCCATCTTCTGTAGCGGCACGGTTTACCGTGCCTGATTCGGCAAGGCAAGCCTTGCCGCTACGTAATTCTGGCAGGGCAAGCCCTGCCGCTACATAATTCTTTGCGTTTTTTGCGATAAAAATAATTTTCTACTTGACAATGCACGTTTTATGGTGTATACTTACACACTATACGGTGGAAGGAAAGGCGAAAATGCGGCTGCCGCCGCTCCGTGTTCTCTGTGTGCTCGGCGGCGAAAAAAATAAATTCGCGAAAAGTTACCGGAAATTCTCAAAATCGGGCTGGTGAAAGTCCTAAGATGTTATGTGACAAGATGTAACAATACTGGCGGATGCGGGGTTTGTCTCACTAATTCTCAGTAATTCTCACTAATTCTCATAAATTCTCACAAATTCTCACTAATTCTCAGGAAGGCCGGGGGAATTCGCGGAAAGTCTCACTGGATAACTGGACAACTGGATGGCTGGATGCCGGATGTCGGACATCGGATTCAACATTCAGGATTCAGGATTCAAGATTCCAGATTACCAGCCAGCCGGGCTGTCGCCCTTTTCCCTTGATTTCGCGGGATGTCGCGGCTATCATCTGAAATCCGTTTTTATTTAATGCCCGAATACTATTGGCGATGTGCCTGATGCCTGATTACGACAAGGCCGCCGCGGCGGTTGCCGCTGAGCAGAAGAAACTGCATTCCTATCCGAAGTCGCGCAACCCGCTGAAACGGCTTTACAACTGGGTGCTGCACTGGGCGGATACGCCTTACGGCGTGCCGGCGCTTTTCCTGCTGGCGTTCGCGGAGTCGTCCTTCTTCCCCATCCCGCCGGACGTGCTTCTGGTGGCGCTGGCGCTGTCGATACCGGCGAAGGCGTTCCGCTACGCGCTGATATGCTCGGTCGGCTCCGTGGCGGGGGCGGTTTTGGGCTATGTAATCGGATACTCGCTGTGGGACCTGGTGGGGATACACATCGTCAATTTTTACAAACTCCAGGCAGAGCTCGCCAGCGTGACGAAGAACTTTGAAACCAACGAGTTCCTTTACGTGTGGCTCGCGGGCTTCACGCCGATACCGTACAAGGTTTTCACTATCGCGTCGGGCGTATTCGAGCGCGAAGGCGGGGGGCGCATGTTCTCCGGCGGGTTCTGGACGATGATGTTTGCCTCCGCCTGCAGCCGCCCGCTGAGGTTCTTCCTTGTGGGAGGACTCATCTGGAAATTCGGCAAGCCCGTCGGCGCGTTCATACACAAGTACTTCAACCTCGTAACGGTGATTCTTGCCGTTCTTGGCGTGGGCGGTTTCCTGGCGCTGAAGTACCTTATATAATCGCGGGATAACGAAGAAATGGCCGAGAAGCGCAAGACAATGATAACCGTCATCGGCGGCAGCAGCGCGAGCAAGAGGGAGACGGCGCTGGCCGAGGAAGTGGGCCGCGAGATAGCGCGGAGAGGCGCGACGCTGGTGTGCGGCGGGCTGGGCGGAATAATGGAAGCCGCCTGCCGCGGCGCGAAGAGCGCGGGCGGAATGACCGTCGGGATATTGCCGGGAACCGACCGGAACGACGCGAACGATTACGTGGACATCCCCATCGTTACCGGCATGGGCTACGCGCGGAACGTAATCGTCGCGTACAGCGGAGACGCCGTCATCGCAATCGGCGGGATGCACGGGACGCTCAGCGAGATGGCGTTCGCCTCGATAAAGGGAACGCCGGTGATTTCGCTGGGGAGTTGGGAGTTGGATGAGAAGCGCCTGCCTGAGCCGATTGTTTACGCGAAGGACGCCGCCGAGGCGGTGGAGAAGGCCTTCAGCCTGCTTGGCGGCAAGCGCGGTCATAAAATGGGTGTTGAAAAATGACGCGAGTTGTAGTTGCAATGAGCGGCGGGGTGGATTCGAGCGTGGCCGCGCACCTCTTGAAGGAGCAGGGATACGACGTCGTGGGCCTGTTCATGCGGATGGGCGTGGAGTTCCCCGAGGGATGCACGACGGAGCGGACGTGTTGCAGCGCCGCCGACGCCGCGGACGCGCGAAGAGTGGCGGACCAGTTGGGGATTCCGTTTTACGTCCTGAATTTCAAGGACGAATTCGACAAGATAATCGTTTACTTCTGCGGCGAGTACAATTGCGGCCGCACGCCGAACCCGTGCGTGATTTGCAACCGCGATTTGAAGTTCGGCAAACTGTTCGAGTACGCGCGGGACATCGGCGCGGAATACGTCGCCACCGGCCACTACGCGCGGATAGTGGAAAAGGAGGGCGAGCGCTTTCTGCAAAAGGGAGTGGACAGGCACAAGGACCAATCGTACGCGCTGTTCACGATTCGCAAGGAGGATTTGTCGAGAATCCTTTTCCCGGTCGGCGAGTTGAAGAAGGACGAAGTCCGCGCAATCGCGCGAAAACTGAACCTGAAGGTAAAGAACAAACTGGACAGCCAGGACATCTGCTTCGTCCCGGACAAGGACTACCGGACGCTGCTGAAGGAGCGCACGCCGGACAAGATCGTGGGCGGGCTGATAAAGGACACGGAAGGCAACGTGCTGGGAACGCACGAAGGCTACCAGTTCTTCACGCTGGGCCAGCGCAAGGGCCTGAAGATAGCGGCGGGAAAGCCGATATACGTGCAGAGGATAGACGCGGAGACGCACGACGTAATCGTCTCGACCAACCGCGAACTTTACACGCGGGGGCTGTACGCGGAGGACGTGAACTGGCTGGCGGAGCCGGAATTCGACGACGAGGGCTTCTGCCGCTGCAAGGCGACGATCCGCTACAGCCAGCCGCCGCGCGCAGCGTGGATAACGAAGGAAGGCGACCGCGTGCTGGTGAAGTTCAAGTACAAGGTCCGCGCGGTAACACCCGGCCAGGCGGCCGTGTTCTACAAAGAGGAAACGGTGCTGGGCGGCGGGTGGATCGCAAACGATTTCCCGAAATTCGACGAACCCGAAGAATCCGACGCGCGCTAAAAACCCCAACAAAAGGGGTCTGACCCCTTTTGTTGGATCCGGACGCGGATAATGCAAGACCACCGAACCGTCTTTCGGAGGAGTAACATGAAAAAGGCACTTGTAACAGGCATAACCGGACAAGATGGGTCGTATCTGGCGGAATTTCTTCTTGAGAAGGGATACGAAGTCCACGGCATGGTGCGCCGGTCCAGCACGGAGAAATTCGACCGCATCGACCACATCCTCGACAAGATAACGCTGCACCAGGCGGACCTGCTTGACCAGTTGTCGATACTGCGCATGGTGGAGGAGGTCCAGCCCGACGAGATTTACAACCTCGCGGCGATGTCCTTTGTGCCCACGTCATGGACCCAGCCCGTCCTTACCGGCGAGTACACCGCCATCGGCGTGACCCGCATGCTGGAAGCCATCCGCCACGTCAACCGCAAAATCCGCTTCTACCAGGCATCCAGCAGCGAGATGTTCGGCAAGGTCAAGGAAACCCCGCAGACCGAGGAGACGCCCTTCTATCCGCGCAGTCCTTACGGCGTGGCGAAGGTCTACGGCCACTACATCACCATCAATTACCGCGAGTCCTACGACATCTTCGCCTGCTGCGGAATCCTGTTCAACCACGAATCCCCGCGGCGCGGGCTGGAATTCGTCACCCGCAAAGTCACCTACGGCGCGGCTCAGATAAAACTGGGCCTCGCGAAGGAGTTGCGCCTCGGCAACCTCGAATCCAAGCGCGACTGGGGCTACGCGGGCGACTACGTAAAGGCCATGTGGCTCATGCTCCAGCAGGGCAGCCCGGAGGACTACGTCATTTCCTCCGGCGAGACGCACTCCATCCGCGAACTCGTCGAACTCGCCTTCGACTACATGAAACTCGATTACAAGAAATACGTCGTACAGGACCCCAAGTTTTACCGCCCGGCGGAGGTGCACCTGCTGCTCGGCAATCCCGCCAAGGCCAAGAAGCAGTTGGGCTGGGAGCCGAAGGTTACTTTCCCGGAGCTGGTCAAGATGATGGCGGACAGCGACCTGGAACTGCTCAAGAAACAGCACGGTACCAAGTAAAATCGCGGCGCATTGCCGCATGACCTTTGAGCAAGCGCGATGAGATCACTAATTACCGGAATCGACGGTTTCGCCGGATCACACCTCGCCGCGCTCCTTGACAAAAAGGGAGAAGAAGTCGGCGGGACGTTTAACTACGACCCGCAACTCCGCCTGCTGGGCGGCCTCGCGGGAAAAGTGAAAGCCTTTCCGCTGGACCTGCGCGACAAGTCTCGCCTCGCTGAAATCCTGCGCCAGTTCAAGCCGGACAGGATTTTCCACCTCGCCGCGATAGCCTTCGTGCCGGTAAGTTTCGACGACCCGAAACTCGTCTTCGAGGTCAATCTCTTCGGCACGATAAATCTGTACGAGTGCCTGAGGAAGGCTGAGATGAACCCGAAGGTGCTCTTCGTGGGCACCGCGGAGATTTACGGGAACGTCAAGCCGGAGAACCTGCCCATCACGGAAACGCACCCGGCGGAACCGACTAATCCGTACGCGGTGAGCAAACTCGCCGCTGAACTGATGAGCACGCAATACGCCCGGAACTACGGCATGAACATCGTGTGCGTCAGGCCATTCAACCACACTGGTCCCGGCCAGTCGCCAAAGTTCGTCTGCTCAGACTTCGCAAAACAGATAGCGGAAATCGAGGCCGGCAAGCGCCCGCCCCTGATGCGCGTGGGAAATCTGGAAACGCGGCGCGACTTCACCGACGTGCACGACATCGTCCGGGCCTACGCGCTCGCCATGGACAAATGCCCCGGCGATGGGACCGCATACAACATAGGCTCTGGAAAAAGTTACTCCATCAGGGAAATCCTCGACACGCTGAGAGGCATGTCAAAAACAGAAATAAAAATAGAGCACGACCCGGACAGGATGCGCCCGTCGGACACGCCCGACGTTTACGGGGACTGCTCCAGGTTCCGCGCGGCGACGGGCTGGCGGCCCGAACACGACCTCAAAAAAACGCTCGAGGAAATCTTGGACTACTGGCGCGCAAATGTCTGACGCGTCTGACCTGTTTGACGGGTCCGACTAAAAAACACTATGCCGTTCAACGACCTCAATGAATTCATGGCCGCGCTGGAAAAATCCGGCGAACTCAAACGAGTCCGGGCCGAGGTTGACCCCGAACTGGAGATCACCGAGATAGCGTCCCGCGTCGTCAAGGCCGGCGGCCCCGCGCTCCTCTTCGAGAAAGTCAGGGGCAGCGAAATCCCCGTGCTCATAAACGCCTACGGCACGGACCGCCGCATCGCAATGGCCTTCGGGGTGGATTCCATCGACGAAATTGCTGAGCGCGTTGAAGCAATCGTCGCAGGCGGCTCGCCGCCGGCCGGCATCGTCGAAAAAATCAAGGCTATCCCGAAACTGATGCAACTGGCGGATTTCTTCCCGAAGCCGGTGAAGTCCGGCCCGTGCAAGGAAATCATCCAGCGCGAAAGAATATCGCTCTCGCAGTTCCCCGTCCTCAAATGCTGGCCGCAGGACGGCGGGCGGTTCTTCACGCTCCCGCTGGTCTTCACGCGCAACCCCGACACCGGCAGGCAGAACTGCGGCATCTACCGCATGCAGGTTTTCGACGAGCGAACCACCGGCATGCACTGGCACGTCCACAAGGGCGGCGCGGCGCACTGCCGCCTCTACCGCGAGCGCAGGCAGCGAATGCCCGTCGCCGTCGCAATCGGCGCGGACCCGGTGGTTACGTTCGCCGGCGCGGTGCCGCTGCCGGAGGATTTCGACGAGATGGTCTTCGCGGGATTTATTCGCAGAAAGCCCGTCGAGATGGTGAAATGCGAAACCTCCGACATCGAGGTCCCCGCGAACGCGGAAATAGTACTGGAGGGATTCGTTGACCCGGAGGAAACGCGGCTTGAAGGCCCCTTCGGCGACCACACCGGATTTTACTCTCTGCCGGCCGAGTTCACCGTCTTCCACGTCGCGTGCATCACGCGGCGCAAAAGCCCGGTCTATCATGCGACGGTCGTCGGCGTGCCGCCGATGGAAGACTGCTACATGGGCCGCGCCATCGGCAGGATGCTCCTGCCCGCCGTCCGGAAGCAGTTGCCCGAAATCGAAAGCATCCACATGCCCTTCGAGGGCGTGTTCCACAACCTGATGATTGTCTCAATCCGCAAGGCATATCCCGGACATGCGCGCAAAATCATGCACGCGCTCTGGGGCCTCGGCCAGATGATGTTCACGAAGGTCATCGTCGTCGTTGACCACGACGTCGACGCCCTCGATGTAAGCCGCGTCGCGTGGAAAGTCCTCAACAACATCGACCCCGAGCGCGACATCGAGTTCGTCCACGGGCCGATCGACGAACTGGACCACGCCTCGCGCCTGCCGCGGTACGGCTCGAAGATGGGCATCGACGGCACGCGCAAGTGGCGCTCCGAGGGCTTCACGCGCGACTGGCCCGATGAAATACAGATGACGCCGGAGATGGTCGAGCGCGTAACGCAAAGGTGGAAGGAATACGGCTTGCAGTAATTCGCGTTTGGGCAACAAACCGTTAATGAGCAAATCCGCTGTCCACCATTAACATACTCAGGATATAAGCAATGGAAGCATTTTCATTCAAAGGCCCGTTTTCGCAGTGGGCGGTTTACGGGATACCGGTCTTGTCGTGGATAATCGCGCTTGTGGTGCTGATCGTCCTGACGGCCGTGTTGTACATGGCAAAACGCATCGTCGCGGGCAAACTCGCCGCGCGCGCCGCGAGGACAAAAAAGGACTGGGATGAACTTTTCGCCAAACTTGTCAAGCATACCAGCCTGCTTTTCCTGTTCCTCATAGCCGTGCTTGTCGCGTCGTTCGTGCTGCCGCTCAAGGCCGAGATCGCGATGCTCGTCCAGAAAATCGTCTTGATTACGCTGCTCGTTCAGGCGGCGCTCTGGGGCGAGAAGATAATCACGTTCTTCATCGCGCACATGGTCAGCCGCAAGATGGCCAAGGAACCAGGCATCGCCATGACGATAAGCACGGCGGGCTTCATCGTCAAAGTCCTTTTCTACTCCTTCATCCTGCTGCTCCTGCTCGAAAACATCGGCATAAACGTCACCGCGCTCATCGCCGGGCTTGGCATAGGCGGCGTGGCCGTGGCCTTGGCCGCGCAGAACGTTCTGGGCGACCTCTTCAGTTCGCTCTCTATCGTCATCGACAAGCCATTTGTCATCGGAGATTTCATAATCGTTGATGATTTCCAGGGCACGGTTGAGCACATCGGCCTGAAGACCACGCGCGTCCGCAGCCTTTCCGGCGAGCAGATTGTGTTTTGCAACAGCGACCTTCTCAAAAGCCGTATCCGCAACTACAAGCGGATGTACGAGCGCCGCGTACCCTTCTCCTTCGGCGTCATCTACCAGACACCCTACGATAAACTCGTCGCGATACCGAGCATCATCCGCGAGGCGGTCCTGGCGCAGAAGATGACGCGCTTCGACCGCGCCCACTTCAACGCGTTCGGCGACTCCTCGCTGAATTTCGAGGCCGTGTATTTCGTCACCTCGCCGGACTACAACGCCTACATGGACATCCACCAGGCCATAAACCTGCACATCTTCAAACGTTTCGCGGAGGAAGGAATACAGTTCGCCTATCCGACCCAGACCCTCTACGTCAACAAGGACAACGGCGCGAAATGACAAACCTCACCGACATCGCGGAAAAAGTCGAATCCGGCGCGCGCCTCAACCGCGAAGACGGCCTCGCCCTCTTCGCCTCGCCGGACATCCTTGAGGTCGGGCGGCTGGCCAACATCGTGCGCGAGCGCAAGAACGCGGACCGCGCCTATTACATCATCAACCGGCACATCAACTACTCCAACATCTGCGTGAACCGCTGCCGCTTCTGCGCCTTCAGCCGCAACCGCGGCGAGGCGGGCGCGTATGAAATGGCTATGAGCGAAATCCTGAGCCGCACGGACGAGGCCGCGCGCATCGGCGCCAGCGAAATCCACATCGTCGGCGGCCTGCACCCGGCCCTCCCATTCGAGTTTTACGCGAGCATGCTCCGCGAAATCCGCGCGCGCCATCCGAAAATCCACCTCCAGGCCTTCACCGCAGTGGAGATAGCGCACATCGCAAAAATCGCCGGAATAACGGTCGAGGAAGCCCTAATCGCGCTGCGCGAGGCGGGGCTTGGCTCGCTGCCGGGCGGCGGCGCGGAAGTCTTTTCGCCGCGCGTGCGGAAAGAACTGTGCAAGGACAAACTCTCCGGCGAAGACTGGCTCGCGGTTATGCGCACGGCGCACCGGCTGGGCATCCGCTCGAACGCCACTATGCTTTACGGGCACGTCGAGACCGCGGAGGAAAAGGTGGAGCACATGCTGAGGCTGCGGGAATTGCAGGACGAGACCGGCGGGTTCATGTCCTTCATACCGCTTGCGTTTCATCCGAAGAACACGGACATCGCGCGGCCGGGCACCACAGGCGTGGAAGACCTCAAGCACCTCGCGGTCGGGCGGCTGATACTGGACAACTTCGACCACGTGAAGGCGTTCTGGATAATGCTGGGGCTGAAGATGGCGCAGGTGTCGTTGAGTTTCGGCGTGGACGATATCGACGGCACGGTGGTCGAGGAAAAGATAACGCACATGGCCGGCGCTCAGACGCCGGAGGGCGTGACGGTAGCGGAATTGGAGAGACTCATCCACGAGGCCGGCCGCACGCCCGTCGAACGCGACACGCTCTACAACGTCATCACAAAAAACCAAACAAAAGGGGTCTGACCCCTTTTGTTCAGTTTTTAGGCCTCATCGCCGCTAAACCCTTGCTCCGCGCGGGCTAGAGGGATTCGACGAGCGGCAGAAGGTCATTTATCGTAAAAGGCTTCTGGATGAATGCATCGGCCTGATCGATGTACGGCTGAATGTGCGAATGTTCCACGCTGCCGGTGGAAAGGATTATCTTTATCTTTGAATTTCTTGCCTTGACCTGTTTGAAAGTCTCTATTCCGTCCCACTCGCCCGCAAGGGTGATGTCGAGGAAGAGGATGTCAAAAGAACCGGCTTCAACGAGATCCAACGCCTTCCGGCCCGAATCAACGCAGACCACCTCATGGCCGGCGGCGGTCAGAATTTCGCTGTAAAGAGACCTCAAGACCGCTTCGTCGTCCACAACCACGATTCTTCGTGCCTTCCTGGTGTGCGGTATCGCCTGCGTTGCTTCCGGCCGTTCCGCCGTCATCTCCTTGTGGCGGCTTTCCTCCATAAGAGGCAAGGCGACTGTAAAAGCGCTGCCCTTGCCGACTTCACTTTTGACTTTTATGCTTCCACGATGCTGCTTGATGATATTATATGCGACGCTCAGGCCGAGGCCCGTGCCATCGTGCTTGCCGTCCTTCGAGTGTTTCGTCGTATAGAACGGCTGGAATACCTTGTTGCGGTCCTCATCCTTTATGCCGCATCCGGTGTCGGCGACGGTGATGAGGACATTGTCGCGTTCGCGGCGCGTGCCTACCGTGAGCACGCCGCCTTTCTCCATGGCCTCCCTGGCATTGACGAAGAGATTGAGTAAGACCTGTTCAATCTGGCCGGTGTTCATGCGCGTGAGGGGCACATCCTGGTACTCGCGCACAACCTTGATGCCGTGCTTTTCCATGTCGCGTGAGACAAGGGCAAGGACTTCGTCGCAGACCTTGCGCACGTCGGCGAGTTCGCTGCCCTTGACATCCTTGCGGGAGTAATTAATCAAGCCCTGCGCCATTTCCACGGCCTTGCCGCCTTGCCTCTCAACCACCTCCACCAGTTTCTCGCGGTAGGCCGGGTCGCTCTTCGCGAGGCTGGCGTATCCGAGTATTCCGCCAAGCAGGTTGTTAAACTCGTGAGCCACTCCCGCTGTGAGCATGCCCACCGTCACCATCTTGTCCTGCTGGACGAGTTGCCGCCTGAGGGCGGCGGATTCGGTAACGTCGCGTCCGGAGACGATGAGCGCGCCGACGGCGTTTGGATCCGTCACGGGCGTGAGGGTAATCTCATAGAATTTCTGGCCGATCATCGCCTCAAAGGCCACGGCCTGCGGATGCTCGCCGCCCAGCATGCGCCGGAAGACTTCGCCGTTGCGCCATTCGTCCGCGCCGTCAAATGCCGGCTTCCACTCCTTGCCGGTCTCGGCGTGCAGTATTCGCCCGGCCGCTTCATTGGCGCATGAGACAATCCCGCTGCTATCCAACATGAGGCACGGATCCGGCATGGTCATCACGATTTCGTGGGAGACCTTTTCAATGGGCGAAACATAGTCTTTGCCGGCGCTTTCCGCGCGGCTGACTCCGACATAGCCGTAATGCTCGCCCCCGGCGTTCGTGAGCGGCATCAGTGTCAGGTAAGCGCGTAGACGTTCGCCGTTCTTGTGCAGGAAGTTCACATAGCCTTCGTAACGGCCTTCGGATTCGGCCAACGCGAAGATCTCCTTCATGCGCGGGGAATCGGCCAGATGTACGAAGACGGCCATGACATTCTTGCCTATCACCTCGGACGCGTCCCAGCCGGAAAGCCGCTTTGCGCCTTCGTTAAACGATGTCAGCAATCCATTACGGTCCAAAGTTATAATCGCGACATCCACGGCGCAGGCAAGGGTCTTTTGAAGGCGCTCATCCGCCTCGTGCGCCTTCCTTTCAGCCTCCTCAAACTGCGTAATGTCAACGAAGGACTCCACCCCGCCGACAACGTTGCCCGTGGAATCCCTGAGATATGAGGCATTCTTGAGGATGGTAACGATGCGGCCCTGCTTCGTGGTTATGGCGCATTTCTTGTTGTTTATCTGTTCTGCGCGGCCAGCCGGAAAGAGGCCGCACTTCTGCATGCACGGGTTGCCGCGCAAAACGGCGCATTTCTGGCCGATGACTTCAGCCGCGCTGAAGCCGGTGATGCGCTCCGCGGCCTGGTTAAAGGACGTTATTACGCCGTCCTCGCTGACCGTCATCACGCCCGTGGGGACGGTGCGCAGTATGCCGTCCAAGAATTCATGAGCAACCTTCGACTGTTCATGCCGGCGTTCCATCTGCCCATAGAGTTTCAGCATGTTTTTGTTCGTCTGTTCCAGTTCGGCGTTTTTCTTAAGCAGTTCGTTGGAGCGGTCCTCAACCATCGCGCGGAGTTTCTCCGCGTAAGATGCGAGGTCCGCTTCTCTTTCGCTGGCGGAAGCGGTATCACGCATCAGCGCGATGTACCTGACGGCAACCTTTCGTCGGCCGCCAAGTTGGGGAATAATAGCCATCTCAACGGGAACCCGCGCTGACTTTTCTTTCAGCACGGAAACCTCAAGGGATGCGCCGTCATCGCCGCACTTCTGTGCGATTTCACGCCACTTGCTTTCGCCGCCTTCGAGATGTTGCCAGAACCGCCTGTTCCTCATCTCCGCGTCTGAAACGCCGAAAAGCAGCGACGCGCCCTTATTCCACGCGATAATCGCGCCGTCCGCGGCCGCCGCGACAACCGCGCATCCGGCGCAATGGCTCAGGATGTCCCGGCACGCCGCCGCGTTTCCCGCCGCAACGGCGTCTTCGCGCATGCGGCGCGAGAAAAATTTCGCAAGGAAGACCGCCAAAACAAAAGCGGCTGCCCATCCGGCAAAGGCCGGGAGCAGCCACCAGAATGATGCCATCCGACTGCCTGACTTTGCGGTCGGTTCCGACGCGGCATTCAATACGAGCATCCCCGTCGGTATAATGCCGCCAAGTATGCCCACCCCCAAAAACCACCACAACGCCCCAAGCGTCTTCCCGGATTCTCTGGGGTTTTTCATCTTATCGCCTCCAGCGGAGACCCCAAATCCTTACCACCGACAGTGCTGCTTTTTTGATCCCGAAAGGAAACCCCATTCCCCGCACAAATTGGCAACTGAAATTGAATCAACCGGGATGTGCCGTACAGAGACATGCCCGTTACCGGCTACTACATCGTCAATCGCAGGGAAGGACTTAAGAAAATCCGTTACTTTCGATGGCTATCGTCGGAGGCCTTTTGTGTTCCCGACAGAAGGTTCTCCAAATCCAGGACAATCCGCCGCGCGAAGTCCGCCGTTTTCCCCGGCGCGGCCAGCCGCTCGCGCGCGGAAAGGCAGGCATCCCTTTGCTTCCGCGTGAAAACCAGCGCCGCGCCTTCCCCGCCGGGTTCAGCGGGAATACAGGACTCATAGACCTCTTCGCTCAATGCGTCTATCCCCTCGCCGGTCGCGCAACTTGTCCGGCACACCGGGATATTCCGCCGCACCGGCATTTCAACCCCGCCGGAACTTCGCGCCGTGGCGAGGTCGCACTTGTTCAGACACGCAATCACGGGACGCCCCGGCCCCGCGAGACCCGTAAGGAGAGTCACGTCCTCAACCGTGATTTCGCCCGACATGTCGAAGACCGCCACTAGGCAATCAGCCGCCGCAGCCGCGGCCCGCGCCCGGCTGACACCCTGCGCCTCAGGGTCGGCGGCCGCGTCGCGCAGGCCGGCCGTGTCGCTCAAAAGAAAAGGCACTCCGTTGACAAGCGCCATCTCCTCGATTACATCCCTGGTCGTGCCCGGCCGCTCGTGAACAATCACTCTCTCCCGTCCCACGAGCCTGTTGAGGAGCGAGGACTTGCCGACGTTCGGCCGCCCTGCAATCACCACCCGCGGCGGCTCGGACAGCGCCACCCCGAACGCCGCGTGCCGGAGGAGGCCGTCAAGAACGCCGCGCGCATCCGCGTACTCATCTTTCTCGACGCGAGAAATCACGCGCGCGATTTCCTGCGACAACGCCCCCTCAAATTGCGGCAAGAGATGCCGAACCGCGCGCTCCGACCAAGCGCGCAGAATGAGGCGGTACGCCTCGCGCTGCAGCGCGTCGCGGCCCGCAAGCAGCCCGCTCCTCTCAAGCGCCTCTTCCGCCGGGACCTCCCTCGCCCCGCATTCCCGCAGCACCCGCATGACTTCCCGCACCGCCGCATGGCCTCCGTGGCAGTTGACCTCGTACTCTTCCTCTCCGACGCGCGCGACGAGCACCTCGTCCACGGGCTCGCCTGTCCCAGCCTCGACGATAAAACCGTACGCTATCCTTCCCGCTGCGATGCCGGGCCTCGGACGCATTCGCCCGTCAACGAAAACCTTTCGCAGGATTTCCGCCGACGCTCCGCCGGAAAGACGGATGACCGCGATGCCGCCCACTCCGCGCGGGGTCATGAGGCTGATTATTGATTCTCTGGAATCCACGGTAAGAGACATGAAAATCCGACCGCAACGGCGGCCGGGAATGCTCAGAATCCGTAAAGCAGTTTTTTGAATCTTGTCGCGCCGCGATGCTTGACTATCGTGGGACCGTCTATCAGAGCGGCCCGAAGGTCTTCAAGCGTCTCCGCGGGAACTATTGTGCTGGCGATGCCGATTTCGGCGATGGAGTGCGCGTCGCTGCCGCCGAGCGGCGTGAGATGGTGCTCCGACGCGATCTTTTCGAGTTCCAGCATCGCGTCCTCAACCGTCTTGCCCGTGTCAAGTTGATGGCGGCCGTTGCACACCTCCATCGCGTCGAATTTTTCGAGCAGGTCCGGATACTTCAGGAATTTGCTGAAATACGGATGCGGCAGGACCGCCACGCCGCCCTGCTCCTTTATTGCACGTATCACACGCTCCGGCTCCTCGGCCTCGATTGGGCTGTGAAGGAAAAGGCCCACGATTTCGCCGAGAGGCGTGGCGACTTCCATTGCCGGCACGACAATGAAATCGTTTCCCGCATGTTGCATCCCGAGCAGTCCGCCCTCGATGCCGCTGTGGTCGACAATCGCCACCCCGCGAAGCCCCAACTTCCGCGCCGCTTTCACAATATCCGCGGGGTCGCTCTTGCAGTCCGACGAAAACCTCGAATGAACGTGAAGATCCAGTTCCATGTTCAATTCTCCTGCTGTTGCTTTTCGAAAACTTCCTTGATGCCGGCTACCTCTTTCTCGCCCTTGTTCAGGGCGAGGCTCTTGGCGCTCTGCTTCCCGGCTGGCTTGCCTGTCAGCACGAACAGCGGGTCGCCCATGTAACAGAGCCGCCATGGCGTCCAGAACTCCTCGCCGAATCCCGACCGGTAGGCCTTTCCGAGCGGCTCGCCATCATTTATGGCCGCCATGATTCGCGACGGCGTCCGGAAGGACGAAAGGAACGGCTCATAGTTGGAGCCGAAATAAATGTACGCGCCGGCATTGAGCCACCGGCCGGCGATAGTCTTTTTGTCCCACGGCTCCGCGGCGGAATAACTGTGCGTCATCTCGACCACGCACGGGACGGATTCCGCCGGCATATCCTCCAATTTTCCCTCGACCCCGCCCACCCACCATATGTCCTTGCCTCCGCTGGTATTGACGTGCAGATACTGATAGGGATTCACTTTGCCCATCAACTTGCTCCACGTCTCCAGGTTTGCGCTTTTGTCGCTGACCTCGGACGTCGGCATAAACGCCTTCATCGCAAGCGCCGCGTCCACGGTGCCGTAGTCGCTGAAGCCGGGGCGCTTGAGGTTGTAGGTGTTGAAGAAAAGCGCGCGGGCCGGCTGCAGGAACATCCCGCACATCGCCATGTAGCTCGCCCGCGTGATTCCCTCCATCAGCCTGCCGGGATAGGCGTAGCGCACCTCGTCGTCGCGCCGCGTAACGAAATCGTCCACGTTGTACTCGAGCCGGTCAGACCGCTGGAACTTCATCGGCATTACGCACGAGAAGGCGACGAAATCGATGTCGTCGAACATGTGCTCGTAATCGTAGCCCCACTTCCCGATTTTCTCCGCGATCTGAGCGCGGAGTTTTTTCGCGCCCTCCATCTTAATCATCGCGCTCACGTCGTCGTCGGAGTGCAGAAAATCCAGCAGTTCAAACCGTCCCGCCGCCAGCGCCGCTCCACCCGCGAGCAGGCCGTCGTTCGACGCGTCCGCGAAAACTATCCCCATCGGCGCAAGGCCCATCTTCTTCAACTCCTGCTTCAGGTCCTCCGGCTTCACGTCGCCCTGGCTGTCGAGGTCGTTGTCGTTCCAACTCGCCAGCACGGCCTTCATCGCCGTCGCCTCGTCGGCCTTCACGCCTTCGACCGCGGGCGCAACGATTATGCGCGAGGGGTGAAAGAACGCGCTGAACCGCTGGATGAGCCGCCTGTCCTGCTCCGAGCCGCTGTTGACAAGCACCGGGAAATACGTCTTGCCGTCCCACAGGCTGATATAGTAGAGGAAAGTCGCCGTGTCAGGCACGATGTACAGCACGTCAAGGACTTCGCGCTGCGGCGCGAGCCGCTTCTTCCATTCCGCGCCGTACGCCATCGCGCGGTACATGATGTCCGCCTGCTCGCACGCCGCAAGCCCGCGCACCTTGCCGGCGATCATCCCGAACATCTTCATCGCCGGCTCGTACTGCTTGTTGCCGTACAAGTTTGTTGCAATGTTGAATATGTTCTCAATGGCGAAGCGGTTCTCCGGCAGCGCCTGCAAGGCCTGCCCAAGGACGGCGACTGCCTCGGCGTTCCTTCCAGACCGCGCCATCATCGTGAACAACGTCTGGTACGCCTTGTCTATTTGCGGAGAGTCCGGATTGTCCGAGATGAACTTCTGCACGGCGGCAATCGCCGCGTCCTTGTCCTCTTCCCGGAACTCTATGAACGCCTTGCGCAAAAATAATTCGTCATGGATTGCCGGGTCCGTAACGTCGGGAAGAGTCCGCTCAATCTCCTCGAGCGCCTCCGGCTCCCGGCCCTTCTCCTCCAGCAGAACAATCCCCCAGAACGCGCTGAGCGTATCGTACGACGCCGCGTTCGGCGCGTCGGCGCCCTTGAGCCGCGCCAGAACCTCGGCCGCTTCCGCCGCCTCACGCCTTTCCGCGTACGCCTGGTACAGCATCTTCAGGGCCTCGACGTTCTTCGGATCCTCAAGCGTCTTCGTCTGCAGTTGCGCGATGCTGTTGCCGTCCGCGACGCGCCTGATAACGGAAAGCATGAGCGCCGGGTCTCCGTTGTAACGCACGCGTTCCAGTTCCTTTCCCTCTGGAGAAAAGAATATGATGCCGCCCAGGTCCGCCGGCTCGGCGCGCACTCCGACATTCTTGAGGTCGTCCCGGTTCGCCAGATCGCAACAAAGCACGAACTTATCGGCCACCGCACGGAACTCGTCCGTCGAAAAAACCCGCTGGCGCGTTTCCCACGAAGGCAAATCGCCCCCGAGTTCCAGCGTCAGCAGCAGCGGCTTGCCGACCTTCTTCGCCTCCGGCATCGCGGCTATCGCGCGATACCACCACGTCGGCTCAGGCTTCTGTCCGCCCTTCTCGTCAGCTGCGGAGAGGGAATGCGCGAAAACCGCGCAGGCAGTCAACGCGAGGAAAAAAGATATATATTTTTTTCGCATCGTTTTTGTTCTTTCCTAAAATATTTCCCGCATCATTCGTCCGGTTCCTCTTTCCGGTCGTCGGCGGTCATGGCCTTTAGTTCGTACAGTTTGTTCAGCGCCTCCAGCGGGGTGATGCGCGCCACATCGACGCTCTTGAGCGCGTCAAGGACCGGGTGCGGCCGGGTCGCGAAGAGCGCCAGTTGCATCTCGCCGGGGCCGGGCTTTTGGACCTTTGCGAAGCGCGGCCGCCCGTCGGAATCCAGCGTCTCGGCCTCGAGGTTGCACAGGATCGTCTTCGCGCGCTCGATGACCGTCCCGGGCAGACCCGCCAGGCGCGCCACGTGAATGCCGTAACTCTTGTCCGTGCTGCCGTCCACTATCTTGCGCAAGAAAATCACATCGTCCTTCCACTCCTTCACGGCGACGTTGTAGTTTCTGACGCCGGGCAGCATCAACGCAAGTTCCGCCAGTTCGTGGTAGTGCGTGGCGAAAAGCGTCCGCGCCTTGAGGTGGTTGTAAATGTATTCCGTCACCGCCCACGCGATGCTCACGCCGTCGAAGGTGGAAGTCCCGCGCCCGACCTCGTCAAGGATTATCAGGCTTTTCGGCGTCGCGTTGTTCAGGATGTTCGCGGTCTCGTTCATTTCCACCATGAATGTGCTCTGGCCGCGGGAAATCTCGTCGGAAGCGCCCACGCGCGTGAAGATCCTGTCCGCGACGCCGAC
>Ga0315288_10001692_pt1 | contig 28591 bp, 16 predicted proteins | sample YL17G11_20_MG_FD_203454 | JGI IMG/M metagenome (GOLD analysis project Ga0315288, IMG submission 203454) | Sediment microbial communities from Yellowstone Lake, YNP, Wyoming, USA - YL17G11_20 | ecosystem: Environmental > Aquatic > Freshwater > Lake > Sediment | place: USA: Wyoming | collected... | reverse complement strand
TTCGCTCAAAGCTCTCGGCATTTTTGGAACACCATTTTTATCAAACAGCGAATACTCTTTCCTTAGCTGAAAAAAACGCTCAATTCCTCGATGAATTCTGTTCATCTCTGCATCCGTTCGTTTGCTTTTTGGAACCGATGAAATAATATTTTCCAATAAATCATCATATTGTTTCGTTTCAGACACAATTCGTTGAGACGTCGGAACCTCGTACATTATGCTTGCAAATATTTTATTCCCTTCATCTAGCGCTTCCGCTAAATCAAGGTCGATGCCCGATTCTTCTTCTTCGTACACATCTTCTTCATAACCTTCTTTCGCAACAACATTCGCTGCTTCTGGCCTGAATTCAATTACTTTAATTCTTTGTATCCAAGCAGGTAACCCGCTGCAACCAAAATTTATAAAAATACTCTCTTGAAACTCACGTGTAATGTCTTTTACTTCTTTCCCCAAATCATCAAGCAGTAGTTTTACTTCGATTATATCTTGCGTTGTGTCCACATCTACAATTTTACACAAAATAAAAAGAGGTTCTTCATCTGACGATGAGGGCAGCGCCGCCAATTCAATTGAAATTGTCATATCAATCTTAAAACCCGACTGTTCTACATACTTGTGACTTGACCTCCTTTTAATAATTTGAATTTCTGATACTTGTTCATCTTCGATTTTTTGTATTTTATCATCACGTATTTTAACACTTTCTACTTTTTGAGTTGTTTTATTATTTAATTTCAACAAACCGGCATCTACATATACTATTTCATACACATTGTTTTGTAACTTGGACTCGGGCACATTTGCATTTATTTTAATTTCATCTCCAAGAAATAATTTATTTTTATTGCTACCCGTGTCTTCTGCTTCTTCTGTTTCTTTCATATTACTCATGATAAATTATACTAATATATAATTATATATATAGTATAATAGTTAGAGAAAATTCTATAATCTTTACACTATTATTAATTTACCAATGTTACACCTTTATAAAAAGTTGTTAAATGTTTTATATTTTATTTAATGAATATAAAGAATACACAAGTATTAACCATATAGTCATATAGAAGAAAAAAAGAAAAATATGTCATCACACCAAGAACAACCTTCCCGAGCGCATTATCGATTTGATTTGAAGTCCTTTCCCGACATTATCGATAATGATAATGAATTCATCAAATGTAAAAAAGTGTCTGCATATGTCGCCTCAGCAAATTCATCATATTATTTAGTTAATTATGACAAAAAAACAATGCGTAAAAACAATATTGATAATGAAATAAACTGTATCAAACATTTTCGGTCTGTTGTTTTGAACGAAGACCGAAAAGTTATTGGATTCTCTCCGCCAATGTGTGAATCAAGAAATGTTATGAATGTCATTGACTTCCCAAATATTCAATTTGCCGAAGAATTCGTTGAAGGGACAATGGTAAACGTATTTTATAATTCTGCAAATGATGTTCAAAGCTGGGTTTTTTCCACAAAAAATACAATTTCACCGGTCGAAAAACCGGCTGGAAAATGTTTTAGAAGCATGTTTTTAAAAGCGTGCGCGGATGCAAATTTGAATTTCGATGACTTGCCAAAAGAATACGCTTATAGTTTTGTCATGCAACACCCAGACAATGTAATTGTGGCGCCTGTAAAAACCACAGCCCTTTATATTATTGCCATTTATTTAATTAAAAATAGTGATGATTTTACTGCTGCAACCGCGTATGAAATGGAGCGGTCAGTTCTGAAATGGAGCAGTTTTTCAAAAGTGTCGCACCCTGCCCGACTCAGAATGAAGGGTCAAGACGATTTTGACAAAATTGTAAAAACATATGCATCGCCGGATTCATTGTACTACTATCCTGGAGTTATGTTTCGAACAAACACAGGGGAACGTTTTAAATTGCGCAATCCAAATTATGAAATGGTAAAGAATGCAAAAGGTTCTCACGCAAGATGCGAATTTGTATACTTGCATTTGAAACAAATGAATTATTTGAGAAAACATTTTGAAAGATGCCCGGAAGACGAGCTCACATTTTTTGAGTTTCAATCCAAGTTGTACAACTATACTTCCAATTTGCACAAGAATTACCTGGATTGTTACATTTATAAAAAAATGTCTTTAAAAGGTTTCCCCATCAAGTATCGCAATAACATGTACAAACTGCATAATGATTATTTAAACGTATTGAAACCTGATGGAAAGCGGGTTACAATGTCACACGCCGTTCAATTTGTAAATGCACTGTCAGTTCAATCTCAACTGTATTTTATGAACCAAAAAGAATCCGATCCTCTTCCTTCTCTAACGCCTGTCAAAACAGTTTCAAATGAGCCAAACGAGCCAAACGAGCCAAATGAGCCAAATGAGCCAACAACGCCAAAATATTCTCCAATGGAAGTCAAGTGTCCAAATGCACCATAGCCATAGAGAAGTGGGATAAAAATAATAATAACATTGTAAATGAATTGTATACAATATTATAATATATATATATTTATATAATATATATATAACTTTTTCTTCACAAGGACAGATTTCAAGTAAAATGTTTAATAAAATTATTATTTGTTCATTTATACTATTTCTATTTGTAATCATAATTGAGCATTTTATAAGAGGAGGAACAATTTTAGAAGGTCTTGATTCTGACGCAAAAGCACTAATGACAACACCAGAAACACCAGCGCCAGCGCCACTCGTGCCAACACCAGCACCAGCACTCGTGCCAACACCTTCTTCCCCCATTCCTTCTTCTTCAGATATTGGCGTAACTGTGGGAACATATGGTGCAAAATTAGACTCATTGGGAAAAATAATTGATTCCATGCAATCTGGCGTTTTAGGACTTTTGCCAATTGTCATAAAAAACGCATCAGATAATCAAAAAAATAGCGAAGCAATACAGGCAATTATTGAGAATAAAGATAAAACATAATTAACTCATTATATAATAAAAATATAATAAAAATATGTTTTATTTCAAATAAAATTTAATATAAATAGAAAATAAATAGAAAATAAATAAAAATATAAATGAAATCTGCTTTCAATTTTTCAACCATGATCATATTTATATATATTATATTTTTCAGTGCAATTATTTTAAAAGGCATTGTAATCACAGAATATGTTGAGGGAATGTCTTTGAGTGAAACAGTTAGCGCAGACCAATTAAGAACAAATTTGCTGTCTGGAAAAGTTGCAGCGCTTCAACCCACCGTCGATTCATTTTCTAAAAATGTAAATGATAATGCTTCGAATATAAAAACAACTATGGACACAATAACAGCCGTGTTGAAGCAAAAAGTTAACGATGTAAATAAAAAAGTTGGAAAGGATATTACCGATAAAAATAATGAGCCTGCTCCAATTACCGGGACATCGTAATAATTATTCAAATTTTAAACGAACCACAAGTAAAGGAGAATTGCATCTTGCCCTATTTTCTGCTAGTCGCTCACTTCTACGAGGAGGAATGTACGGACTCAATTCAATGTCATCATGGTGATGGTGATGGCAATCGCTGTCGTCATCATCATTGTCGTCATCGTCGTCACTGGATTCATTCTCGCTGTATTCACTGTATTCACTTTCGCTGCTGTCATCATCATCATCGTCACTGTATTCATTCTCGCTATCGCTCTCGTCCATAACGATGCGGTCAACTTGTCTTGAATAGTAGTCAACATACTTATTGATTGTCATGATAAATAAGTTTGACAACGCTAGAATGCTGAAAATAATGCACCCAGCTCCAAGTATAACATCATAAATCTCTTCAACTCTGTTTGCACTTGCGAACAAAATGTTGCCGCTGTTGCCGTTGCCGTTGTTGCCGTTGTGCATCATTCTTTGTCATGCACATTGTAGTTTTATGTTTTAATAATTCAATTTATAAATAAAATAAACCTTAAATTATTTATAAATAAATTAATTACAAAAATATTTATGTTTTATTTACAAAAATTTATCATCATTTCTTCAATATACTTTTTATCATATGCCGCAACATTCGTTGTTCTGTCCCAAGTGCTGTATGTCGTAATTATGCGCGAATCTTCCACTATCAACCCAATGCAGTATTCAATGCAGTGCTCGTCAAATTTGAAAACAGGAGTATACTTTATGAGTTTCATGTCTTCGTTATTTTCAAAAACAAGCATCATGTGATAATAATGTCGCGGTTCTTCATGCGAAACAATGTGAACAACAAACCATATCTGATCTCGATAGTTGAAACCGCAAGTAGAACCTCGAATGTGAGCAAAAATACCAGCATATTCTGTATTTTTTTTAAGAGAAATGCTTCTCAATATAGTTGGATTTTCTTCATCGATTTTACAAATTTGAAGTGGATTCCAACCATATATAACACGTTTTTCCCCTGCTATATTTGCAAACACCCAATTTTTTTCACACGGCGAATCAAAATTAAACTCGGACTTGATTTCAAAAGGTCTCAATATGTTGCCATTGCCATCATACTTCCCATGAACAACCCCAATCGCATTGTTTTCATGCAATCCAACGCCAATAAATGACAAATCTGATGATGTAGATGAGTCATAAAACAATCTTACGTCCTCCACACCCAGATACCGCTTGTCAGCGTATTCAACATCAATTATTTTTTCTTCATGTTCATCTTTTTCTACTTTCTTTATAATGCTGAAATCATCATTCAACTCTATAAATTTATTCAACGACACAATATGCGGGTCACAATCATGATACCTTCCAGCAGAATCAATGGTGTAATTTACCATGCGCACATTCATAATGTATCCGCCGCCGCCGCCGCCACCGTCACGTTTTGGAAGAATGCTGCTTGAAGACGAGTAAAAACGAATGTTTTTTCCATTTATTTCATGGTCTAGCGTAAAACTCATGTCGCATTTTACCGCCGGAACTAATTTCAAATTATAAAATTTCATATTTCTAAATAAATTTGAAATAATGTGATTGGTACTACAATTATTTAATACATTAATAATGGAGTGTCTTATATTTGTTATATTTTTATTTTCAATATAATATGCAATGATTGTGTATTCATAATCACACTTGTGCGTGTAAACATCATTTTCTAAAAATAAATATTCATCTTTTTTTGAACCGCATTCGCTTATAACATTTTTTGCAATCATATAAAATAAATACGACAAATTATGCTTACTTGTTTCTCTATAATATTTTATGATTTCATACAAATTTTCAACCCTATTTGGTAAAATATTATATGCCATTAGCCACGCGTCAAGTGCGTCAGGCATTTTTCCAAGATTTCTATAACATGATCCAATTTTATAATAAGACTGCCAAATTTCTTGATTCCATCCACCTAATGCAATTCGTCTTTTATACATTTCAATTGCTTCATCATTTTTACCCATGTCTTTTAAAGTATTCGCCAAATAAAAATGGTATCTGTCATTTTTAGGATTTTCGGCTATTCCTCTGGTAAGTAACTCCACATCACGAACATATTTATTACCCTTCGACCCGCCGTCGCCAATATCATCAATAAACACTACATTCTTTTCAAATGTGGCAAAAACCGTGTTTTGTGGAAAATTCACGTACTCGTGAGTTACACCCATATAAGAATAATGTCCATTATTTTTTACAATTCTTAGATTTTTATAATAAAAATCATTTGACCCCTGAAAAATATAGTACACGTCATGTGTCAACATTTTTTTTGAAAATGCGTTTTCATTTGGACGAAACACCATATCTGCGTCCAATAACAAGACATAATCAGACATCCCAATACACGCTTGTAATGAAAAATTGCGATTGTGAGAGAAATCTTTAAATGGTTCAATAACAACTTTTCCAGGAATTTTTTTACTTTCAAAATACTCTGTGATTTTATTGACCGTGTCGTCTGTTGAACCAGTGTCACATATGCAGTAACAGTCTATCCACTTTATTACAGAATCAAATAACCTATATAATATATTACTTTCATTTTTTACAATCATATTTAAACATATTGTCGGATGGCCCTTGTCCTTGTGCGTCGTTTCCATGATACTATGTTGTATTTGTTAATTAACATAATGGATAAATATTTAAATTCATTTCATTTATTATTTTAAGTTAAAAACTATAATTAATTATATTCATAGTTTTCAATAAATGTGTTGTAACTATTGTAAGTATTACATGTCATATTTCTTTTCATACAAAAAATTGATTGAATACGATAAAAAAGAAGCAGATAAAGACAATGTCGTTATTAATATACAAGAACCAGAACAATCACAACAATCGCAACAATTGCAACAACATATGACAGATGCGCAATCACTTACAATATCAACATTGACTACAAATTCTGATGAATTTAAAATACTTTTTTTAACACAAGAAAAAATATGTTATGAATTGCGCTCAGAAAATACCATTTTAAAAAATCAACTGAAAATGAACATTTCAACGAATAAAAAACAACTACAAGAAATAAAAAGACTAAAACTGAAAATGTGCAAGCTAGAATCAGCAAATACAACATTTGAAAAGATTTTAATTCATTACAATGGCAACAATGGCAACAATGGCAACCACTTTGCCCTTCCACCACCACCACCCCCCTTTCCACCTCCTCCTCCTCCCCCTCTTCCTTTAAATACTGTTATTAAACAAAAAATACTTCCGCTTATGCCTATGAATACCGTATTAGAAGAATTCAAATCAAAATTCAAACCGAAAGACTGAATTAAAAAAACTTCGAATAATTATAATGCAAGGTGTTCGGTTATGGCAGCCGCAATCATACTCTTGATTACGTCATATAATTTAATATCCCCCCCAACATCAAATGTAACATTATTCATACGGCTACTTATATTTACAGCAATAACTGACCCGGCGTATATTTTAAATGGATAACCATTAACCACTATCAATTTCAAAACAACACCATTGTTATCCAGCAGTTGATTTGACGCATTCAACGTGAACGATGCACCATTGATTTTGACAGTCTCTCCTTTGTTCAACGGAATATAAAAAGATGTATTATTTACAGTCGATATACTCGATGGCGCGATTGTAACAGTTTTAACATTGCTTACATCATAAACAGGTGCTGCTACAAGAAATTCAGTATTTACACTTGAAAGTTCAGGAATAGGCACACTTAATGCCGCATTCAGCTCCGAAACGCTTAGCGGCGCTGAAAATTGGAGCTGCGAAATGTTTGCGCCAGCATTGTTTGCATTGTAAAGCAATTCCAGTTTTTGTTTGGTTGAAAATTCTGGCAAATTCGTCGCACCTACAATGCTCGCATTCGTGAAATCCGTCCCAGCTACATTTGCACCACTAAAATTCGCTCCGTTCAAGTTGCTGTTACTTAAAACAACATTTGCCAATGTCGCACCCACCAGTGAGGCGCCAGACAAATTTTTACCCGATAAATCGGCACCTGACGGTATTGTTGCGTTTGTCAATGTTCCGGCAGTTACAGTTAGCGTTGCGGTCACGTCAGGCGGCGCATTGTAGTTGTTTGTTGCCACTTGTGAAACTGTAATTGTAGCAGTTCCGGCACTCACGACTGTAACAACTCCTGATACAGAATTAACTGTTGCAACGCTCTCGCTACTGCTACTAAAAGTCAGGGCTCCGTCACTTGCGGTTGAACGAGCAAATGTAAAAGTCGGGTCAATGCTGCTTTTGGTAATATTTGAAACCACAATTGTCGGAGTCGCTTTCGCAACAGTTAGTGTCGCAGTAATGGGCGTCGGTGCATTAAAATTAGTGGTTGCGTCTTGGTTTGCAGTAATTGTGACAGAACCAGCGCCGACAATGGTAATCGTTCCCGAATCGGTAATTGTGGCAATACCAGGTGTGTCGCTTGTATAATGGAATGTTCCAACAGTATTTCGACTCGCTGGCGCCGTAACTGCAAAGGGTGAAATTCCAAAAATTTTGGATTCAATTGAAAAAGCAGTCAAGATTGGCGTACCTTTTGTAACAGTCAATATTGCAGTTGCATTAGATGGCGCATTGTAATTAGTTGTTTCCACTTGTGACACGGTTATTGTTGTGGTTCCAACAATACCGCCAATTGTGACAAGTCCTGATGAAGAGTTAATTGTTGCAACGCCGAGCGTGTTGCTGCTAAAAGTTCGGGCTCCGTCGCTTGCACTTGAACTAGCAAATGTAAATGTCGGGTCTACTGTGCTTTTTGATAAATTTAAAATTTCAATTATTGGCGTTCCTTTAATAACAGTCAGTATTGCAGTAAGAGGTACCGGCGCGTTATAACTGTCTGTTGAATCTTGGTTTACAGTAAATGTGGCAGAACCTGCACCGCTAATTGTAACAGTTCCTAAGGAATTAATTGATGCAACGGCTGAATTATTGCTTGAATAACGCAACGTGTCATTGCTGCCACTGCTTGTTGTTGCGGTAAGTTGAAATGTTGTATCTGTTCCATACGTATAAGTTTTGGGCGGAATCGTAAAACCGCTCAACGTCGGCGTAACCTTGTTTACAATCAACATGGTTTTTGCCGAAGTGGTGGATGCGTTGTACGACGTTGACGGATCTTGTGACGCCGATATAATAATGCTTCCGCCACCTGTTAATGACACTGAACCAGAAAGCTCATTCAAAGTTGCAATATTTGCAGCCGCTAATCCTCCTATATACATTCTTATTAAATTTACACCGAATCCTGCCGCAATGAAGGAACCGTCTCTAGATACGCGCATAGTTGTTAAAGATGACGCATTTGTTGCTGAATATGTATCTTTATTCCATGTAGCTCCGTAATCAATAGAAAAGTAAATTCCTTCACTATTACCCAGTGCCTGAATTTTGCCACTTGCAGATATTGACACCATTGTCCAAATATTTGTTGAGCCCTGAAATGTTGTTGCTCTCCATATAACTCCATAATCCGATGATATCGCTCTGTTACATGCAAGGTATTTCCCATCAGACGAGATTGCCATATTTAAAAGTTGGTATGATATGCCAGAACTGTAAATTACCTCATTTGACGCCCAGTTGTTTATAGTTTTATATATTTGCCCTGACCCCCATTCAAGCGCGAATTGAATGCTACCGTCCGCAGTAATTGCACAATCCTCCCAATAAGCATCGTTCATTTTGAGTGCCCAGTTTGAACCATAGTCAAGCGACGTACAAATTTTTCTTTGTGATTGTACGCTGATAATATGCTGTCCAGAATCTGACATTTCAACACGAACATTTCCGGTATTATTAAATCCTGTCTTCGCAAAACTAACACCATAATTACTTGAAAGAAATACTCCACCGCCATTGTTATAAGCTTGATATTGTCCGGATGATGACATGGCGATTCTCAAACCAGCATCAGCAAAAGCATAACGAGTCCAAGTTAATCCATAGTTGTTGGATACGTAAATATAATTAGCCGGGTCTGAATAAATTACAGAAATATACTGACCGTTACTCGACATTGCAATGCGATTAAATTGCGTTCCTGCAATTCCGCCAAAAATTAGATTGCTGAATGTATAATGAAATGCTCCAGTGCTAAGAGCTGGCGCGGTTGCAACCACGTTGAAATTAGCATCTCCAATCGTTTTAGTAACGCTTTGAGATGGAAAACTCAATGTCGGTGTTCCTTTTCCAACAGTGAGTGTCGCAGTAACGGCTGTCGGTGCATCAAAAAAAGTCGTCTCATCCTGGTTTACGGTAATTATTGTAGAACCAACATTTACAATGGTAATCATTCCCGCATCTGTAATTGTGGCAACCGATGAAGTACCGCTTGTATAATGGAATGCGCCAACAGTATTTTGACTTGTTGGCGCCGTAACCTGAAATGCCGCATCTCCCACATTTTTCGATGCAATTGAAAAAGCACTCAATGTGGGCTTACCTTTTGTAACAGTTAGTGTTGCCGATGTAAGCGTATCAGCCGAGTAAAAACTAACTTCACCACTATTTTGTGAATCTTGATTTGCAGTAAATGTGACGGTTCCAAACCCTACAAGCGTTACCAAGCCGGTCGATGAATTAATTGTGGCAATGGATGTATTTGTTGATGCATAATAAACAGGCATGTTTGAGTTTGCACTAGACCCATTATAACCAGTGTATCCAACAGGACCACTGCTTGTTGCCGTATAAGTAAATGTAGACCCCGTTTCACGAGGTGTTGTCAATGCAGAACTCCATGCAAGAGTCGGTTTTATTTTTACAAGGACACTAAATTGTGAAAACGCATTTTGTCCAATGAAGTTGACACCTGGTGGAAGAATAATAGCCGCAAATCTAAAGTCGTTCGACGTCGGAAATTCTGGACTCTGCGCTACAGTGCGATAATAAAATGCTTGATAACCAATCCTCGTCAAAGTTGGTGGAAAGAAATTTTTTGGACCAAATGGCGATGTAATAATACCCATGTTTTGTGGACCCCCACTTGCTCCAATTGAAACCAGTTTAGAGGTGGCGCTGAATGAAAAATTGGTAAAGCTTAGCCCCCAATCCATGTTGTCTCCAATTGTAGTGATTGTATATGTGCCACTTACTTTCTCAGGAAAAACTAAACTTGCCGATCCACGATATTTTATAACAGTTGCATTATTATTTGCATCCAACGTGTAATCGAACAAACTATCACTAAAAGTAGCGCCAGTTAATGTCGCCCCAGTTAAATCGGCGGTGGAATAATCAACTGCTCCACTGAATGATGCACTAGTAAGATTCGAATTAGTAAAATCAACATTTGTTATCGTTGCATTCGTAAATTTTGAACTTGTAAAATTTTTATTTGATAATTTATAATTGGCTAAATTAGCGTTTAAATAATTCATAGAAGGACCCAGCATGATGCCGCTTGAATTACTGAACGTATTTGGAAAACCAGTAAAATGCGAAATGGTTGGAACTCCATTGTAAGTGACAGAACAATACACATTTTTATTTTTCGTTTCATATGCATGTAATACCGTATTGTATCCCGTTGGAAAAGAGTTGACAGTAATGGTTGGCGTTGCAGCCGTTGTATCAATCATTGAATATTGAGTGCTGGTATTTATTCCAAAAATGTATAAATATTTGTTGATTATTGTGATGTTTGATGTTGCGATAGGCAATGTTATAAATAATGACCATGTTCCATCAGATAATTTTATCCTGTATATATTCTGAGTATTAAATATAGCATAGCAATAGGTACTACTGTCATCAAACCATGCCGACATTATAGTAGCATTCGAAACAATTTGTCCAGTTGAAATTTTAGTGAAGGCGTCATTTACTATATTTATATTTATTATATAAACTGTTGCGACATTATATGAACTTGTTACAATATATTTATCATTTTTATCTATGAACATGGCTCGACAATTACTCCCAATCGGAAAAGGAGCTAATACAACATTTGTAGTTAAATTATAAACCAATAAATTATTTATATCGTTAGCATAAGCGCGAGTTCCCGTTGAATTGAACACGGTATTATTACATGATTCCGCAGTATTCAATACTGTCAGCGTGTTTGTAGAAAAGACATACCTGCACCATCCTTGACTTGTCGAAGACCATACGTTGATAAAAGCTGAATTTCCAGTCGGGTCAATAATGCTGGTCCGCCAAGCGCCAGTTGTTGCAGGAACTATATAAGGCGTGTTTGTTGCCCAGTCGTAAAATGTTGCAGCACCAGCGGGACTTGTAAATGCTCCATTTGAAAATACCTGCGTCCCGTATAAAAATAACTTATTATCACTGTGATTTAAATAAGCTATATAATTACCGTAGCGAGAATTATTGCTGTTGGTGGTGATGCTTGTGTACCAGCTCGGCGCAGTCGTTACTATATTACTATATAATGAGAACATTGTTGAAGTTGTAACTGGTAAACTACTTATAATTATTTCTGCATACGATGAAGACCTTACGCCATTTACCAACTCACCCCATAGCCTAAACCGTAATGGAACATTTTTATTTGCTGATGCACCACTGTCAGAAACATTACCGTTTCCTTCATTTTCACTATCAATGTAAAATGGCACATTTGTCTCGATGCATCCTTTTCCATCAGCATAATTAAATAAAACATCTACTCCAACTACATTTCCGGCAACTGCATAATAGGTATAATTTTGTATAATTTGGAAACGCACTTTCGGCGTGTAACTTGAAGAAGAAAAAGAAAGCGCATTGGAGTTTGTTGCCCATGAAATGTAAAATCGAGCATTGGATTTCTTAAAATTGTAATAATCTGCAAAATATACTGCGTAATTCGTAATTGAAGTTGGCGGAAGCGCAATGCTTGTATTGACATTATTATAATCTACCAACACATTTGTCAAATTCACATTTGAAAAATAATGTAAGTAGTTTGTAGGAACAAGACTTGGATTTACAGTTCCAATAACGGAATATATGACTGCATTTGCAAATACTGCTCCTGTAAAATTTGTTGATTTATTTACAGTTATTCCCGTTAAGATTGCATTCGATAAATTAACATTAGTTAAATTCGCACCACTAAGATTAACACCGGTTAAATCCCTGCCTGTAAAATTTATGCCGGTTAAATTTGCACCAGTAAAATCAGTCTTCACAAGATTCCTAAGAGGTTCTGTTCCAAAACTTAGAATGAAATAACTCTGTCGAACTAATGTATAGTCAGGATTAAGAAAAACTCCTATGCTTGAAGGTAACAAAGCATTATCCGGTTTTGAATTTCTGTGATAAGTTTTCCATGAAGTGCTTACATAATTACCAATCGTGCAATTGAAACCATTCCTCGTTCTATCATAAAATACATTTTCATTATCATTAAATAAATAATTTGCAACTAACCCGAAACTACTAGGTTCAACAGACACATTCATGTAACTTTTAATTTGGTCATCTGTTCGAGCAACACACCATAAACGCAAATCATACATACTACATCCCGCATTTATGAAATTTGAACCAGTGGTGGTTCCGGACAGTTGCGTTCCTATTCCCAAAACGCCATCGTCTCTGGTTAATATTGCCGGTCCAGTCATTGTTTGTTTTAAAACACCATTAATGTAAAATTTATAAGAAGTTCCTTCACGAGTCATTGCGATGTGGGTCCAGCCACTCGAAGTAACAACTGCGCTAGTGGCATACAACCAATTTCCAGAAATTGCAGTATTGGAAAATCCCAAGCATCCAAGATTTGCCGTTATTGTATTTGCATTAGGACTCACTTGAAACAAGTAACAGGAATTTCCTCTATCAACAATTGTTGAATTCAGAGTTTGTGACGGCTGATAATACCACGTTTCAATGGTAAATGCATTGCCACCAATTGATTGAGAAGTGCCCGCGTATCCAGTTACCAAATCTAATGCTGTCCTGTATTGATTGTACGGACAGGTTGCGTATGTGGTTCCATTAAAAACAAACAAATGCGGATATGTTATTGCAGTTTTCAACACGGTGCAAACTGTATTGTCATTTAATGTTACGAGAAGACTTGTTGCACTTTCTTGCCCTGCGCCATTCGCACGAATTGCGGGGTATGAAATCCGTGTTGATCCATTCTCAATTTTAAACGTAGATTCCTGGCTATTTGGACCCGCTAACTTTTTTATAACTCTCACTTTACCCGAACTTGTTACATAAGTTACATAGCCCTGATTCACAATGGCGTCATTTACATCAGTTGCCATTAAAAAATAATCAGCTGTACTTCTCAACTCTCCATTAGAAGTTAAAAATATTGCTCCTTGATTAAACTGTCCGTTGGGGTCATTCCACATTTTAACTATATTTGTAAACGAATTTGTACCAATACCAAAATAATAATTTAAACTTTCGCCACCCCTCCAAGCCACCGTTCCATCGCTTCTCAAAAAGAAATATCGTTGATTTAATTCTAGTACATCTACAATGTTTGTAAATGTTCCTTCAGAATTGCTAGTCAAATAATTTATGTATGTTCCATCTGATAATATTATAATTGGTCGATTGGAAGTCTTTATAATTTTAACTGCTGTTTTACCTGTTATCCACGTACTTAGACTTGATGCTCCAAGTCCCCATGCCACAAGAGACCCGTCGCTTTTTAATGCAATAAAACACGCTTGATAATCTTGACCTACTGTCATGAATACATCGACTACACCAGAAGTAATATTACTTCCAGCCGGATAAAATGTTGTTGGATTGGACAAATAACTAGTACTAGCCGATGTTCCTCCAAAAAATACAACTGAACCATCCGTTTTTATTGCGGCAAAAGCGGGCGGATAACCAATTGATACTAGTTTGACGAAACCACTATTTAAATTTGAACCGGCAGGGTATATCAAGGTAGGAACTGATGAAGAAGTATTGAAAACTTCTTTCCCCCAACCTCTTATTGACCCGTCGCTTTTCAAACACGCAAAATCTTCAGATGAGACAGCCACAAAGTTAACACCGCTTGACAAATCAGATGATGGAAATGCAGGAAACCCTGAAGAAAAATTGCCCCAAAAAACAACCGAACCGTCAGTTTTCAAAGCGCATATATTGTATCCTCCATTGCGACACATTGAGCAAACGCCACTTGATAAATTAGCAGTCGATGGAACCATTATATTTGCCGAATACATATGATTTCCCCATAGCACTAAATTACCATTCGTTTTCAGCGCCGCTCCACTCGAAAATAAATACGCGACGCCGCTTTGAAGTTGCGTGCTTACTTTAGAGAATGAACAATTGGAATTATTATCATCACCATAAGAGACAACTGACCCACCATTTCCTTGCATTTCATTATAAACACCATACGAACTGGTGTATCCTGATAAAAATGGTCGTGATGGTAGAGTTGGAGCGGATAAAGGCAGTGTAGGATTCGTCGGGCGGGTTGGTCTGGATGGCAGCGTTGTTATTGTGGGAATTTGAGTCGTATACAAGAAACCATCATCAGCGTAGAAACTTGAAGTAAACATTGCAGAGTCTAATAACCCAACATATCCGTCAATCGAATCATTGAAATACACTTCTTTCAGATTAATGCCAACATGCGACTCCAAAAACCAGTTTCCACCAAGCGACGACGAGCCCGTATTATCAGTTGAAGCGCGGATTTCCACGCCGGTTTGTGCCGACAGCGTGTCGATGACGTATTTCCAATCAGGATTAGAATAAATGGCACATGCCATCATGTCGAAATGTGCAGTGCTTAATTCCGTCTTACACCACTCAATAAATTCTTTCAACGGCGCCCACGTGGACAATTCGCTGTCCTGTATTTCAACTTGCTCAATTGTGCTTGATGTTGTTTGCGCATCCACCATTTTGAATGTCGGCATTTTATAATTGTGCTGAACAAGTCCAACCGAATTCGCGAGAACGCCGCTTGACCCCGACACTATTCGCTCTTTCAATGTATCAAATGTGTCAGTGTAATAGTCAAACGTTATCCCCTTTGACAATGCAGGGTCGACTGCCGCAATAATCGCCTCATAATGCGATACACGCGTGTCGATAAGCAGAATGTTTATATTCGCCGTCATTGATTATATATTTGTATAAGATAATAATAATATATAATTAAATTATATATATATTATTAAATTATATAAAATAAAATAATAAGATAAATGGACATTTCTTTAAATTCCGTCGATGATGCAACTCTAGAATATATGGTAAATGTCGCACAGTATGAAAAATACCTTCGCAAAAATAATATAGATTATGACACAGGATTCAAGAGAGATTTGAAATTTTATCGAAAAAGAATAATTTCAATTACAAAAGACCTTTTTAAAAATGAATTAAAAGATGTAACATTAAATGGAGCATTCAACATGTACATGAAGGCGTGCATCTCTCATTTGAAATTTGAAGACCAAAGCGAAACCATACAGAAATGTTACGTCTGCATGGGACTTGTAACGGGAGAACCAACTGCGGAGCAGCACTGCATATGCAATAACAATTTAGACGCGCTCAACGCGTTCGAGATGAACAAAGCCAACGAACTTTGTTTAAAACCAAAAGAAGTAAAAAAACTTACCCTCGACACTTATGTCATTAAAAAATCATCATCTCAGAAAAAAGAACCGGTTGTTTTCCCACAGCAATTCAAATTCAACCCCAAAGACCCGTCATTCAAGCACAAGGGATTAAAAAAACAAAAGAAAAAAGAAAAACCATCCAACACCGCCATCAATGAAAATAATTCAGAAGAAACAAAAGAAACAAAAGAAACAAAATAAACAAAAGAAACAAAAGAAACAAAAGAAACAAAATAAACAAAAGAAACAAAAATAAATTAAAAATAAAATAATAAATTATTATAACTACAAATTAAATATAAATAATGCCACCTACTAAAAAAACGAAAAGTATTCGAAGAAACCCAAAACAAACAAACCATGTACTTGAACCTGTTTCCTATTTAGATGAATCATTTAAAAAACTTTCGTGCGGTCCAACACAAGAAAAAGATTTTACCTGTTACACCACAAATGCAATTATAAAACTCAGAGACAGTTGGAATACGCGCCATCCAGACGCAATGATTATCAGTGACGATGTAAAGGTGATATGGGAGTCGCTGAAAACGGCACTAGGAAGTGTGTGCAACAAGGAATCGTGCTGGCTGCGACAACTAGGCGCTTCTGCAACAAAAGATTTATTCAATTACTTTGCACCCGAAAGTCCGAAAACGTGGAATAAAAATCCACACGAGTGGCTGTCCAGTGTTGACATTACAAAAGTTATGAAACAATACGAGGACGCATTTCCTTTTTTTGAATTCATTGGTCCGTCGCCCATCGATTTCGACAAAACTCCAAAGGGCGAGCCGTCGTGCGTTTACGAAGAATTGTGCAATTTCGACATAAAAACATACTTTAATCCAGCCAATAATAAAAATAAAATTGGAATCATTTTCAATACCGATCCCCACTATTTATCCGGCTCGCACTGGATATCTCTCTTCATCAACATTAAACAACAATTCATTTTCTTCTTCGACAGCACCGGCGACCCGCCATCCAAAGAAATAAATAAATTTGCCAAGAAAATAATGAAACAAGGAAAAGAAATTGGAATAAACTTTAAATACATTGTAAATAATAAACAACACCAAAAAAGCAACACGGAGTGCGGAATATATTCGCTCTTTATGATTACTAATCTTTTGAAAGAAACCAAAACGCCAAATGACTTTTTGTCAAGCATGTTTACAGACAAAGAAATGACACAATTTCGACAAATTTTCTTCAACAAGGAGTCGCTATAAATATAAATTCGACCACCATTATTACCGTTGTTTATATATTTTTTATATTATAATATTATAAAAAATATAAAAAATTTAATGTCAAAGTTATTTTATCCTTTAGCCGTTGTTGCGTTTATTGTGTTGGTTGCATTTATGTATATTAGACAAAATCCCACTATTATTGAAACTCATGAAGGGCACGGAGGGCGAGGGCATCCTCATGGTCGTGGAAGTCGGCACTATGATGGTAATACAAATCGGGACTGGCGCTATGGCGGCGGCAGCGGTTGGTGGGGAAACGGTTGGTGGGGAAATACGCAACCCATGTATTTCAACCACCACAAGAATAGACATCATCAGCGAGGTGGGTGGTGGTTCTTCTAATCTTCTAATCAACTATTCTCGAAAAACGACCCTATCAAAATACTTGGAAGAATAAAAAGAAATATATGACATTGCAATCAGTAAAGGTAATATTTCAACATGTTGATTTAATATATTTTGAATAATTAATGAAGCAGTAATAGGATATCCAAAAAATGCACTGAATACACACGTCATTCCAATAATCAACGTTTGCAATAAAGGAAGGTCTATCATTTTGTTGTATAAAAATCCAATATAACTACCAATTGATATCGATGGTATTATGAGACCACCCGAACATCCTGATATAAATGTTAAAAATGTGTTGATAATGTGTCCTATTGTATTTTTATAATTGTATACATGGTTGTTACTAAACATGTCATTCACATGTTTTTTATCACCATTAACTGAAACACTTCCTGTTGTATTTATAATAAAAGCTACACACAACCCAAGTACTATTGGTATTGTGTTGAACATGACAGTGCTATTAAGAACAAGTTTTTTCACTTCATCATACATCTTGTATGTAGTTTTAAAAAATACACATGAAAATATACCACATATTACTGCTAAAACACTGTATTTCAAAATACTACTGATTTCTAGTTCATATGTTTGTGGTCTTGCATCAGGAAACATTTTATCTTTATCCTTATCACCCACATAAATCATAGCAACACCGATCGCTATGCATGCATACAATACATTTGTAAGCGTGTTGTGTGAATGTCCTATTATTGATTTTTCTATCGCTAAAATAACCGAAGAAATCGGTGTTTTGAATGTAAAAGTAAATCCAAAAATATACCCCATGTAAAGTAAATTTTCAATATTAATTTGTTCAATCATATTTTTAAAAAAATCACTTGCAAATAACAGAACAAATGTTGATATACTTACAACAACTGCTTCGTATCCAAGTGCGCCACCTGCATATACTGTAAGCAAACTACTTATTACAAGTGCTATAAGAGATGTAAAAGGAACTACTTTCTTAAAAAAATCCGGCTTATCAAGGTTGTAAAATAATGATTTTACATGTGACAATAATGGCCCGTTTGCATTCTTAAAAAGAAACGACTTGGATGCTAGCCAAAAAAATATAGGTGTAATAAAATAAAACATTTTTGGATTTATCTCTGCATTCGACAACACATGTAATGATAAATCGTTGGTTGTTTTTTCATATATTTTACATATGTATCCGGTTACACACAATATTACTATTGAAAATAGTACACTTTTAATATGTGTAAGCATAATTACTATTTAATATTTTTGATATTTTATATTAAAATTTTGTATATTTTATAATAATATTATTATTCTCTCTTCTCTCGATAAAATAATATATAACATGTAATATATATACCTATGCGCCTTCGAAAAACCAAAAAATATGGGCAAACGTCCCTTCCTGCGCGTTACATGCCAAAACAATTATCAAGAAAGGATAAAAAACGCCAACTTGGAATGCTTCTAAAATCGCGAAAATTATACAAGAGCAACAAATACTACACTCGGAAGAATGTTCCCTCTTTCAAAAGCAAGAAATCGTCTCATATAGAAAATGCCAAACGAATTTACAACGTTGACAACGTTACTCCAAATAATGAACTCGCACGTAAAACTGGATGCTCTTTAAACGCGCTTAAAAAAATCGTGCGTAAAGGTGAAGGTGCATACTATTCCTCCGGTTCACGACCCAACCAAACACCGCAGTCTTGGGGTTTAGCTCGTTTAGCAAGCTCCATTACCGGCGGAAACGCATCCGTTGTCGACTACGACATTTTAAAAAGTGGATGCAGTCACACTAAAAAAGCATACTTGCTAGCAAATAAAAAAGTAAAAGCAAATAAATAATTTTATTTTCTAATCGATGCCAACGATATTATAAACCGTCTTATTTTCCTTCTATATTCATAATAATCAGGATCATCCGTGTCTGTTACGCTCTCCAGCCGTTTCAAACACTCGTAAAAATGTTTACAACTTTCAACCGTAATTGAACTTGCTCCGTTGTCATATATGGCATTCATTTCATTTCGACACTCTTGATGGTATTGCGTGTAATAATATTCGTATGACGACAAAGTCATATAATTCAACACGTTGCACATCACGCCAATAACGTCTACTCTCAGCTTTGATAACCTCGTCTCCTCACAGCCCATATCGAATGTTTCCGCTGATTCCATTTCAATACCGTTGTTATCCATCTTCCAATAAAATAAGTATTTGAATATATTTAATATAAATAATAATTTAACTTCTAAATCATTATTTTTTATTTTATTTCATTTTTTATTCATCGGTGTCCACAAACAATTGATTACCTGTGACCAGCGCCACCACGACCGCGAGTGCGAGGCGCATCATCACCGCCGCGCGACCTGAACGACGATGATGATTGGGCAGGAGCTGCAGCAGATGACGCCGTCCTCCTCAAAACCGGCACGTATGCGTCACCGTCACCCTCCTCTTCATCGTCACCGCGACCACCCTGCTGTTGCGACGAAGACGACTGGCGCGCATCATTGCGCGTCTCGCACATCAACTTGCCACCAAACATCCCCGTCACATTCGTCGCCTGGCACGAATGCTGACCATTTGCAACATTCGACACATCAAACTCCACGTACTCACCTTGAACCAAAAACCTGTATTGCTCCTCTTGAACTTTGACGTTTGAATGATGCACGAAAACCTCGCTTCCAACCTTTAGCTCGCCACTTCCACCACCGCGAACCACAGTCAAAAAACCAAAACCAGTCTTCATATTAAACCACTTTACACATCCCGCCATCTTTTGTCCACTCACTGCTGTTGCCATTGTATGCTTGTTGAATTGCTTGATTGCCTTTCTTAACATTATTAGCGAGACATCTTTAAGTATCTTTGAATATATAATTTAACTCATTTCATCTATCGCAGATTTAGTTATTATAAATTTTTGTCAATAACATTATCAGATAACCAGCAAGCATAATTTTTTATTTTATTACATTCATTATTATAAAGTCTAATAATATCAGAATTTTTATTTTTATTTTGTAAAATGTTTACATTCGTACATACATCTCTCATATATTCTGTATTAGGGTCAAATTCTAAAAAGTTTATGTTGTTTTGAATGCCTTCTTTCCCCTTAAAACTATTAGTTTCATTTAATTTTAAAAATTTATTTACAGCACGTCCTAACAAACCTGGACCAGAAAAATCTAATTTTGATGTTGGAATAATATTATTCTCTACATTAAAAATTATCATATTTATAGCATCTAACAAAATTGGCGATTTTGGCACACTACCAATAAATCCACAAGCCAAATTATGTTGTCCCTCTTTTTGATTTATATTCAAATCAATTGGAACTATAAATTCAATATTTTCATTTGTTAAACTGTTTAATTTACCCATACACAATGTGTCAATATCAGCATAAAATCCACCATAAGTATAGAGAACACAATATCTCCATAAATCACATTTATAAGCTCCGGGTATTATTTTTTTATAAGCATCTAATACATTTTTTTCAAAATTGTTTCGTATAAACTCAACTCGTTGTTCAGAATTGTGGAATATATATTCATAAGTAGGATTATGATATTTCCATTCGTCTATTATTTGTTGAAATTCTGGTTCAATATCAGCAGTTTCCCAAGTTTGAAATATTTTTTTTGGAATATTATTTGAATCTAGTTTAATAATATTTTTATTAGTATTAAAAGATACTAGTCCAGTTCCACTCCAGTGTCCTAAATGTGTAATATCTAATTTATACTTGTCAGGAATTTTATTCCAAAATATCTTCATTGATTGGTAAGTAGTGTCATAATTATTTGCTGTATGACCTTTTTCTAAAAATATATCATCAAATAGTATTATCCCTTCATAATTGTTTTCAAACAACCAACTATACAATTCATACTCTAACACACCGTTATGAGGGTCAATATCTATCATAATTATTTCACTTTTTAATAAAACGTTTTTGTATTTATCTCTAATAGTATAATCAAATATATCTTCAAGAGAAGAATGTATGCAGTAATTATTCACAAATTTTTTGAACGATTCAGATTTCAAATCTTTAATATCAAATGTGTATAACATTGACCTATCCCAAATGTTATTTTTATTTTTATACAAATTATAACCAAGAGCTACCGCCGAGTTACCGTTGTGAGTACCAATATCTACTATTATCCCATTACAAATTTGACTAGATATTGCACAAAGTAATTTATAATGTTCACTTCCTATTTTTTGTTTATAGTCATTTAGTCCAGACTCATTAAAATATTCCAGATAAGTAGAATCTATACTATTGTTTAATCCAAGTATATATTCTCTGGTTAAGTTTAAATTAAATAATTCATTTTTAATGTCATAAGTACTAGAATTGACTCTATTATTATCTATCATTACTTCATACATTAAATTTGTATCTAAACAATTCGGGTCTGGTTTAAAATATCTCAAGTTGATGGCATCTACAGATTTAAAATATATATTTGCGGCATATTGAATCTCCGGCGCGTAAGTATGTTTATTGTTAGTTAATGTCGAATCAAATTTATATGAAAAGTTACAAAAGTCTTTGTTATTCCACAATTCATCAGTCTTGTATATCTTTTCAAATTTCATAATTTTTTTAATTAAATTATGATTACCAAAAAATATTGTGTCAGGAGAAAAATAAATAGTTTTTCTTGAATCTGTATTTTTAAAATTATTGATAATAGTAATAGCATTTGTATTTTTTTTTATAATCACATCAAATAAACGAGAATGTAATATATCTGAAATATCTACTTTATGGTCTATACAATATTCTTCCACAAGTTCAATCAATTTATATTTTCTATACAACAAATTTAAAACAAAATTATTTGGAAATTCTTTTTTATCGTCGCTTTTTTGTAAAAGTAACTTACTACAATAATTGATTTCTTCTTGTTTGTAATTTAAATTATTGATATCTTGTATAAAACCTATTTTAATATTAAATTCTTTACAAACATTTTCAATATAATCACAGTTTTCTTTATATACTATCCTTACTACTTCTTCATTTGATGTGAGTTCGTCTAGTAAAATAAATATATAAACGTTTTCATACACTGTATACACTGGATACAACTCTAATAAATTATTTCTAAAATTATTTTTAAATGTTCTTAATTGTCCATATGTTAGTAAACATAAGTTTTTATTATTTGAATCTATTTTAATAATATTTTTGTTTGGTATATCAGAAATAATATGTGGTTCAATGCTAGTTAAAAGAGGATTATTTTTATCTGGAGTAAAATTTGTATAAATTTCTTTAAATTTATTATTTATTTCATTTACATTAATATTACAATTTTCAGGAAAAGAAATAAAATTACGACAATCCGGAAAGCAATGAGGGAATTGTTCGTTTATCATATAAGTAGTATATTTATGACAACTAAAAAAGTCAACAACTTTAATATAGTCTTCTTTTTCAATATGATTTTCCCATACAACAACAGGATTATATTTTGTTATTATGTTAATAGAACCATTTAATACCTTGTATTCAAATCCTTCAACATCTAAATGTATAAAACCAATATTTTCTAAATTTAAACTGTCTAAGCTTACAGCTTCAAAATAATTATTACCATTATCTGTATTACACGATACATGTGTTGAATCCATTTCATTATAATATACAATTTCACATTTATCAGAAATCGCTTTAGTTATTGTTACTATATTATCTAACCCATTATGTTTTGCCATTTTATCAATAAAATCTGTATTTTCTTTAGATGGGTCAATAGCATAAATAATTCCAGTTGAATTCATAGCCCAAGCTATAGAATTGTCACCTATATATGCCCCCAAGTCAATTATATTTTTATCTTTAAAATATGGCATAATATCATAAATTATTTTTCTAAACATTATTTCATATTCAGAACGATGCAAAAACGATTGATAGATAGGTTTATATTCTTTAATGTCCTTTAATAATGAAATATTAACTTTGTCATGTTTAAAATTATTTATAACCTTCAACGTTGATAAGATATTTTTTGTATATTTATCAAAATTATAAACATATTTATTTCTCTCTTGTTCTAATAACTGAAAGTTGATTTCATTGTCAATAAAAATGTATTCACCTGAATTCGCATTATATTCCAAGGCATTATTGATTTGTAGATGTTTATTTGCAGAATCAACTATAATTGGTCTACAAAGCGTAGATAGTGCCAACTGAAGAGAACCGCTACAACTAATGCCATTGTTATGATCTTCATTGTTATTATAATTTATCAATACATATGAACTTTGTTTTAATATTTTCATCATTGTAGAAGTTGTACCATCTTCTATAAAATTTATATCAAATTTATTAATATCTAATTCCGAGATATTAGTATTACATATTTTTCTAACAAATATATTTAATTTAATACGACCATTTGATTGTAACCTATTTATTACATTAACATTATGTTTATGGTGTATATTTCCTCCTCCAATAATACAAATACTGTTACTTTGATTTTTATCTAGGTGATTTATTAATGGATAACAAGGATATGCACATTCTAATATACTGTCTTTTAAATTCGCAACGTTTAAATAATGTTTGAAATTAGGAGTTCGTATTTTATAATAATGATTTATACAAATTACATTATCGCGAACCCATTCTGAATTAAACTTGGTATCGTCGTCAGTTGTGACAAAAAATGTCGTATATTCGTCTGCGCGTCCGTTAAATTTATTAAAATCAATTATATTAAAATTATCAAACGTCTCTCTATAAAACTCTAACCAACCAATAGTATTCATTTGATTTGTAAATATGTCTACTTCATAATTATTGTTTTTTGCATAATTTAATATAAAACCGAACATTTCGTAGTGAAATGGAAAACTGTTGAAAATTCCTATTTTTTTTTTTTTCAAAATATTCAACCCCAGCCCCAACACACTTGCCCACTCTTTTGCCCGATTTTCCCACGAACACGACATTGCATATTTCTTTCCGTTTATTCTCATTTCCACCTTTTTTGCCTCGCTCAAGTTCATAATGATTTGAATCTCATTACCAGAATTTACTTGAATCCCATATTCTCCAATCGTATCAACAAGACCGGCCAGCGGATAATATAAACACACAACTTCGTGCATCAACATCTCAAATGCAGTGATGCAACTCGTTTCACAAAATGTAGTTGTGTATAACCAATACTCTGCTTTTGATATCAAGTCGTGCAACTGTAAAGTATTCAACTTTCCATGATGTTTCACACTGTCACTGTGACGATTTATAATCATCTGAATTTCTTCGTCGTTGTTTCTGTTTGGATTCGGAAATGCATCATAAGATGATATATCCAGTGTCGCATCTGGCATAACTTCAAGTATTTCGTCCCACAATTTCAACAATAAATCCAGTCCTCTATTACTGCAAGATGTCCAGGCAAATTTATTTTTTATTTTGTTGTGCGACAATTTTTTGTTTGATGTGGAGCCATCCGACAATCTCACTATAGGAACCATTATTCCATTATTGATTATCGAAACTTTATCTTTCAAACATGCGTGGTTTTGAATCATATTTAATTTGTGCCATGTCGTTAAACATATTACTCGGTTGATGTATTTATTATTTTCTTCAATTATAGTATGTACTGGAACGTCATTCAAGTTATTTAAAAACCCAGTGTCATGTGCAGATAAGTACAGCTGGTGACAATTAAAACGAGGAAATAGCAGAAAAAATGATACGTACCGAGAGACAATAATTGTGTGAAACTTTTCAACATCTAACAGTGCTTGCAACTTGAAACGATTCACATACTTTACGTTTCCCACCACTTCATCTGCAACATCACCACTTATTATTATCTCGTATTCTTTGGGCAAATTCCTAGCTAAATATGCCACCGCTTTTTCAGCTCCTCCAATAGGATTATTGGAAACATATGTGTCATTCCATAAATAATCCATAAATCCGGTATAAATCAATATTTTTTTACTAGTCAAACACTCCTCGTCAGTTGGATGTCCCCCCGCACAAGCAATTGACGCTTCTCTTTTTTTTATTCCATATTTTTCATAAATCTTCATATTTTCATCACCCAACGGATAATTCTTGGCAACAATAAAGTCTACATATTCTTGAAACAAGGAATAAAATTCCGTTTTGTCTTCATCTTTAACGTGTTCAGTAAAAAATTGTAAATTATACAATAAATTACCTACAAACCATTCATCAAAACATTTACATTTTTTCGTAAAAATAATTCTATACATTTGTATTCCTGTGTCATAATCACGCATTTTTTCAGAAATGATAATAACATAATATGGCAAATAAAATTCGGATATACTTTCATCTAAAAATAACTTATTATTTAATCCATCTTTTAAATAAGAGTTTTTGTAAAATTCTCGCAATACGCCATAATATCCATATGCAACATCGTGTGAACCTGAGCCAGAATAATATTTTATAAGCTCGTAATAACACTCCGCCCTCTCTCTATCATACTCTGCAGACTTTACAAGATAAAAAAATCCTGACTCTTTATTACTCATTTTTTCATAACAGGTATAAAGTTTCAAACAAGACACATATTTCTCCTGAGACCACCCGCAATTTTCAAGTGTCTTTTTATACCATGAAATAGCGTGATCATATTTATCACAATCATAATAACTATTTGCACAATAAAAACAATACCTGTTATATATATCATCTTTCGCATCAACGGCATTGTAATACGCCTTTTCTAATACAATCGCATCTTTCAAATACTTATTGCTGTCAAGGTTTCTATTTCCGCTTCTGCCGGACACAGTATAATAGTGTCCTTTTATAACTTCCATACTTGCACCATCAATTCTATCATCATTCGAAACAATGTATTCGTGCAATACGCCAACGTATTTCCATCGTTTACAATTATTAATAATTTGTGTTCTAGTGTAACTTGTGTAACTTCCAAATTGAAATTGATAATAATCCTTCACCAATTCCGGCAACACAAAATCACCACATATTTCATCATCCGCGTCAAATATCAGCAAGTATTTGCTTTTTCCGAATGCATATTCCAACGCCTTATTCCGATTGTGAGAAAAATCGACCCACTCATCTTCATACAATTCGCCCGGAATCCCAACTTCTTTAAAAAACTCGGTAATTATTTCCATTGTTTCATCCGTTGAGCCCGTATCCGATATAACCCAATAATCAAATTTTATCTTTTGCAATAACTTTGTCAAAGTATCTTTTATGATGTGAGACTCATCCTTCACAATCATGTTTAAACACAATGCATATTGTGGCGCCTCTTCTAAAACCATCAAATATTACTATTATTTATATTTTTTACTTCATTGTTTTTAAATAATAATAATTTATTATTATTTAACGAATTATTAATAAAATTGAAATAAAATAATACATAATTTGATTATTATATTCAACGAACATATCAACCATGTCCGCCAAAACCGCGCTGAAAACACTTGATAGAGTTATGAAAGCATACCAAAGAGAGCACAATATCAAGGATGAATGCTTCGTCAATTCGTTTATCTATACCCAATTTGCGCGGGTTTTGAGTTTTCCGAAAGCGAGAATTCTACCAGTTTACGTAATCTTCGATATGGTTCGCGAGGGAGAACATTTTACAGTTGTAGCAACCCACATGTGCGTCCACTTGGGTGGAAATGATCCTGACGAAGTTGTCGATGTCTCAACACAATATACCGACTTGAATAATGCTCAATACTTTAGGAACTGGGTTGAATTGACAAAGGCTTGCCCATCTTTTACCCAACATACAAATATGATATGGCTCAATTCGCATTTATCTAACCAGAAATCATCAGGCAAAGAAATACTCGCAGAATTCATAAAATACGAAGGAAGCGCCAAAAAACTCAACCACTTTCTTGACGAAAACCCTGACAGAGATGGTATAGGTATGTGTCCCTTTGGATGCGAAAGAATACCTTACTACGATAATATGATGGAACATATTCTACCCACGATGTCATTATTTGACATGTGACCAACACACATTTACAAAAGGAGGGGTCATAGGGGAACCAAGTTTCCCCTACCTAGATGTACATGGTTTTGATAAATGAAACATCATCTGCCGCATTTGAATTTTTTATGAATAACTCAATGCCATCCTTCATATCTGCTTTTGATATACACCTTTTTATTTTACTTTTTCCTGCTAACAAATTTTTAGAATGCGCAATCTTACACTTTACAAAAAGCAGCTCCATGGCACCGCCGTGATGCTTGAAATGCGGCGAATACTCTTTTATAAATTCGTCGGTTACCGCACCTTCTTCAATCGACCAACCACCATCAAGCGATTTTTTAATAAATATTTGCACCATTTCTTGCGGAACATATGACTGCATCGTAAAATGAATGCTAAACCGACGCTCTAAACCGTCATTCATTCCAAAAAAATTACGCTTCAATTCATCCTTGTATCCTGCAATCATTAAAATAAAATACTTGTCGTCATCTTCGCGCATTTCAGTCAAGCTTTGATTGATCAAATCCAAACACTCCTTGCTATAAGAGTCCTGTGTGTCTTTGCCGCTGCTGTTTCCAATCGAGTAAGCCTCATCAATAAAAAGAACGCCGCCGCGCACAGACTTCAATACTTCTGCAGTTTTCAGCGATGTTTGTCCTAAATAACCCGCAATCAAGTCTCCGCGACGAACCCTTCTGAAAATATTATTCCTCAAAACGCCCATTTTTAAATAAATATTCGCCAATTTTTGCGCAAACTCGGTTTTACCGATGCCCGGTTCGCCATATATCGCCGTATGCAATAAATCATCATTCTTTCGATTTAAACGCATGCTATAATATAAAATTAATGTAACAACTTGCCTTTTAAATTCTTGTTGACCTATCATATTATTTAAATCCTCCATCTCCGGAA
>Ga0315288_10001690_pt1 | contig 28599 bp, 22 predicted proteins | sample YL17G11_20_MG_FD_203454 | JGI IMG/M metagenome (GOLD analysis project Ga0315288, IMG submission 203454) | Sediment microbial communities from Yellowstone Lake, YNP, Wyoming, USA - YL17G11_20 | ecosystem: Environmental > Aquatic > Freshwater > Lake > Sediment | place: USA: Wyoming | collected... | reverse complement strand
GGTGTCCTTTGCCCCCCCACCCTAACCCTCCCCCTCGGAGGGGGGAGGGGAGGGTGGGGGTGATATTTTTAATGTCTTTTTTGCAATGTTTAGGTTAACTAACCAAGTTTCTGGTCTTCCAGAAAGGGAGTGAGTCCTAACCCATTTTTCGTCAATATACTAACTTGAGCTCATTGCCGAGAAACGGTGTTTCCTGATATGGAAAAGCTAGGAGCAAGCGATGAAAATTGACCTTAACCCCATCCTGATGGAGCTCGGCCCCATTCGATTGAGCTGGTATGGGCTAATGTATGTCTTTGGCTTTTTTGCCTCTTATCTGCTCGTCCGGTATCAGATGAAGCGAAAAGATTTTGGCATCTCCAAGCGGGAGGTGGATGATTTATTTTTTTATCTGCTTCTCGGCTTGATCATTGGTGCTCGTTTGGGATATGTCCTTTTCTATGACCTGAAGAGGTACCTGAACGACCCCCTTGAGGTATTCGCCTTCTGGCATGGGGGTATGTCTTTTCATGGGGGGTTGATTGGCGCCCTCCTCGCTGCCATCCTTTTTTGTCGGAAATACAAAGAATCCTTCTGGAGAATTGCAGACCTCATCATCGTCACCATTCCCATCGGACTGGGCCTAGGGAGAATAGGAAATTTCATCAATGGGGAACTCTACGGTCGAGTGACCCAGGTCCCCTGGGGCATGATCTTTCCAAAGGCAGGGCCCTTCACTCGCCACCCCTCTCAACTCTATGAGAGTGCGTTGGAGGGAGGCACCCTCTTTTTGATCTTGTGGCTCCTGAAGGATAAAAGAATGCCCACCGGCATGCTTTTAGCAATATTCCTTGGCTTTTATGGGGGGTTTCGCTTCGTTCTGGAATTCTTCAGGGAGCCGGATGCCCAAATCGGATTCGTTTTGGGTCCGTTTAGCATGGGCCAGATTCTTTCTTCCTTTATGATCGTCGGGGGTGTTTTTCTTTGGGCCTATTTGAGGAGGAAGGGCTAAAGGGGCATACTTTATGATTTCCGAATTAACAGTTTTGCCCGAAGACCTGCAAGATTTTTCTCGAGCTGTCCTCCGGGGTATGGCTATGCCCTTGGATCATGTGGAGATTGTCTCCGCAGCCCTTTTAGATGCCGACCTGCGAGGCATAGATACTCACGGCGCGGTGAGGCTGTCTCAATATGTGACCCTCATAAAGGGAGGGGTTATCAATCCGCGGCCTGAAATCAAGATTATTACAGAGTCAGCTTGCCATGTCCTTTTGGACGGTGGCTACGGCCTGGGGTTTTTGGGCAGTGTGAAAGCCATGAGCCTCTGTATTGAGAAAGTAAAGCAAGTGGGAATTGGCGTGGCGGGTGTTCGTAACTCATCGCATTTTGGAGCTGCGGGATATTATGCGAGAATGGCTGCGGAGCAGGATCTGATCGGCTTTGCCACCTCCAATTCTTATCCAGTTATGGCGCCTCCAGGCAGTCTCGTCCGAACCCATGGCAACAATCCCTTATCCTTTGCGATCCCCGCAGGAGAGCGACCACTGATCGTACTTGATATGGCGACCAGTGTAGTCTCTCAGGGTAGGATTAAGAAGTACGCAAGCGAGGGTCGCCAGATCCCTGTCGGCTGGGCTTATGATAAGGAGGGGAAGCCAACCCATGATCCCGGAGCTGCCTTTTCTCTCATGCCCCTAGGGGAAAGCGGATATAAGGGATATGGGCTGGCGGTGGTGATGGATGCCCTGGCTGGCGTCCTCACTGGCTCCCTATTTGCCCGAAACTTCGTTTCCGGACCCGGCTCTCTCGGTTGCGGACACCTTTTTATGGCCCTTGCCCCGCAATTATTCATGTCCCGTGACGAGTTCAAAAAGAGAATAGATGAGATGATTGGGCAAGTAAAAGATGTTCAGCGCCCTGATGGGGCCAAAGGACCAGTCTATCTTCCCGGTGAAAGAGGATCGGAGAGGAAACAAAAGGGGCTTAAGCAGGGTATACCGATGTTGGCTTCTACCATCGGGCTTCTTGACAAATTGGCCGATGAACTGGGCGTGAGCAGACTGAAGAGGGCTTGTCCGTAATCAGCCAAGCCCCAGAAAGAAACGAAAATGGAAACTTCAAGGACAAAACTCCGGCCGTGATATTTTATGGCTATAAGGTTAGCCAGGGCAAATCCAAGGCTTTTCGACAGCCTGCTAAAGAGCTTCTATCGTCACCGGGGGTTTTTTGGTTATGTTATACGTAACACTAACAACATTGGGAACTTCCATTGTCAATCGCTCTGCCATATTTTCTAAAATCTTGTAAGAAAGCTTGGTGGGGGTCCCGGTTTTGGCATCTTCACTGTCCCAGCACCTTACCTCTATTTGTAACCCAAAATCTCTCTTTCCATTCCGTATTCCGGTAACTTTGTCTTCGTGTAAAATTGCCAAATATTGAAAGGCTTTTGTGCTGGATAGTTCTTCTTCAACAACGTGGGTAGCCTTTCTCACGATTTCCACACGCTCTGGGGTTACCTCCCCGATTACTCGTGCCGCTAATGCAGGACCGGGAAACGGTGGCCGGCTGTATATTTCCTCTGGTAATCCCAGCGCTTTTCCAATTGCCCGTATCGCGGGTTTCCTGAGCTCTACCAGAGGTTCTAAAACCCTGTAGCCGTATTCTCTTTGCGTATCGATTCCCAATTGTTCAAGAATGTTGTGTTGCCGCTTGATGCCGGCTAAAGTTTCTTCGACATCGGTGTAATTCGTCCCATGAAGCAGATATCGGGCACCATTCTTTTTGACGATGGTCCCGAAGACTTTTTTATAAAATGTTTGAGTAATCGCCTCTCGTTTCTCTTCGGGATCTATGACGCTCCTCAGTGCTTCGAAAAACTCCTTTTGGGCCTCAACGATTTCCACGTGTATTCCTAATTTTTGGAATAATGATTTGATTTGTTGGGGTTCATCCTTCCTCATTAAACCGCTATCGATAAAATACGTTTTGATTTTTTCCCCCAACGCCCGATGGCCCAATAATGTAACCACTGAAGAATCGACACCACCAGACAAGGCGTTAATTGTTAAACCATTTCCCGCAGCAGCGGCAATTTCTTTCGTTTTTTGTCTGATAAATTCTGCAGGATTCAACTCGTCCAAGGTAATTTCTTTAATCTTGACCATCCTAATTCCTTTTCTTTGAGTTGGTTTTTTCTTCCCCACTATGCTTATCCTGTTGATACCATAATAAAAACCTGCTTTCTTATCAACAAAATTCTCACTATTTCCCGGGGGCCACAGCGAATGCGGTTTTCGGACCTAGGCCTCCAATTTCGATAAAAATAATTCTTGTCGTCGAAAATAGAGCGCCATCTTTCCCGCACTGTCGGTTGCCTAGTTCTCCTTGCGCCTCTTCCTTTATGCTGCCTTTAGCTCAGAGGTACAATGCAGGCAGCGCGTGGCCTTGATTGGAAAACTCAAAATGCCTGAGCATTACCGCATCCTGACAGGGTGAAGCGGGGAGTCAAACCATTCTATTTTTTCTCCTGAATGGATATCAGCTCAATCTCAAAAATTAGAGTTGCATCTGGTCCAATATCACGCCCTGCCCCCCGCTCGCCGTAGGCCAGATTGGGCGGGATAAACAGCTGCCATTTCGCCCCCTCTCCCATTAGCTGCAGGGCCTCGGTCCAGCCGGGAATCACGCCGTTGACCGGAAAGCCCGCTGGTTTTCCACGACGATATGAACTGTCAAACTCGATTCCATCGATCAAATTGCCCCTATAATGGGTCGTTACAGTATCGGTTATTTTAGGTTTCTTCCCCGTACCTTCTTTGATTACTTTATACTGCAAGCCACTCGGCAAGGTCTTGACCCCCTCTTTTTTCTTATTCTCAGCAAGGAAAGCCTCTCCTTCCTTCTTGTTTTTTTCTCCCAGCTTCTTAGCCACTTCCTCTTGTTTGGCCATCAATTCCTTCTGAAAAACAGCAGTCGTTTCACGAATTTCTTGCTCGGTTAATAAGGGCTTCCCGCCAGAAAGTGCATCTTTGATTCCCTTCGCCAGAATATCCGGGTCAAAATCAATCGACCCTTTTTGCAAGTTCCTCCCGATGTCCACCCCGATGACGTAACTAATTTTATCTTTTTGACTTTTCAGCACCAGATTTTCTCCTGAATTCGCCGGGCTCGCCAAAAGCACGATGCCTAAGATGGTAAGCAGTCGTAATTTCATTTCCTTCAAACTCCTTTCTTCTATAATCCTTCAACAGAACAGACGTTCAAAAAATGACGTGCCCTTTATATTTGACCCTTTAAGCAGGCCACAGGGCACGATATTTCTTCTGTCTATTTTGGCATTTATTCTGGGAGAATTCTACCGATTTTATTATTCAATGTTTTGGAGGCGGTCAATAGGAAGAAAAGTCAATTGCCCGATCGAAAAATATTTCTGCGTCCAGCATTGTCAGAAGAGTTTGCGCCTGGGCCATCTCCCTCGCTGGATGCCCAGAATTTTCTCTCCTACCGGGCCGAAGGCATTCATGACGGTTTTCCTAACTTCTTGTTTCAATCTGCTTGATAAGATCATTGAAGATCAACCGGTGCAAAGGGAGGAATATATACCAGTACAACCTCCCCCAAAGACGATGGGTATAATAATAGACTATGATAGACAACCTTCTTCTGCCATCCTCTTCTCGAATATTAAATTCTAACCAGGCCTTGCCGGGTAGTTTCATCTCCGCCCGCAAGAGAAGGCGTTTGTTCGGTTGAAGATCTTCCGTGCGCCAAAAATCTATTACATCATTGATTCTCAAGGTGGTTTGGCTCTTTCGACCTCGGGAGGTTCCTACGCCGAGTAAAATTTTATCAACCGCCCCTCGCAAGCGCCACATCCAGTTGTTGGAAAACCAGCCTCCTTTGCCTCCCACCTTGCAAAGGGATTGAAAAAGTGAAGAAGCTTCCTTGTCGGTAATAAGGGAATAGGAGGTTGTGTATCTGGGGAACTCCCTACATTCATGAAGTTTTAAGGCTAATTCGTGAGCGGGTGGGTACGCATCAGACCACCGGGTACGTATATTATCCTGCTCCTCGCGATTCATTGCCCTTAGGATTGCCTCCTTATAGGTTAAGGGCTTCAAGGGCAAGAATTGTTTTATGGAGTGATCCTGGCAGATGACCTCATTCTTAAGCCCTTCCACTAAGCATCGAGTTATGGGAGCAGGTACAGGGGTAAGGAGACTTCCAATGTAGGAATAGAATCGGATGCTGAATGAAGGGAAAGGGATGAAAAATCTTTTTTTGCTCAGCAGTTCCGCGCGCATTCTCAACATCTCGTAATAGCTCAGGATATCATCTCCTCCTATGTCAAAAAATTTCCCAGATGTTTCTGGAATTTCTAAAACGCCCACAAGATATCTAATTACATCCCGGATGGCTATGGGTTGGCACTTCGTCATTGCCCAACGCGGAATCAGAATGATGGGAAGTCTTCTAACCAGATGTTGAATAATTTCATAAGAAGCACTTCCAGAGCCTATGATGATAGCTGCCCGTAAGATCGTTACGGGAACCTTTCCTCGTTTCAGTTCTTCGGCCACCTGGATGCGACTCTGTAAGTGAGAGGATAGTTTGGTCCGGGTATCGCCAAGTCCTCCGAGATAAATAATCCGTTTAATCTGCTTCTCCTCCGCGGCTTTCCGGAAGTTGATAGCGGCTTGTACGTCCGCGGAGGCAAATTCTTTCGGGCCCAGAAGCAAAGAGTGAATCAAATAGTAGGCAGTGTCAACGTCGTCCAATGCCATTTGCAGACCGGCCATATCGAGCGCATCGGCTACCACGATCTCCGCATCAGGCCAAAGCTCATTATATTCAGGGGATGCTGCCCTTACCATAACTCTGACCTTATATCCGCGGGCTAATAGTTCAGGAACCAATCTTCCCCCGATATAGCCAGAAGCACCCGTGACTAAAACTTTCCCCATTTCCTTCCTCGGTTTGGACGGCAAGTCGTGGCAAAAGAGGTCTTCGTTTTCCCATGGTTCCATGGATGCTCTCTTTAGCGGAATGATCTGAAATATATTTCTTCCCAGGAGCTCTTCACGGCTTTCTGCCCTTAGAAGCCAAAGACCCCACCCTGCTTTTTGAGAAATGGCACTTTCATACGGGCAAACCTTCTAGCTCCTACCGGCACCGGAAAAGAGTTGGTTCGTCTCTTTAAGCTTTCGGCTCTCAGCCATCAGCTTCCATTGGAAACCCAATTGTATAAATTTCAGGCTACGCTTCGTTCAGGGGGTTTTTGACTGTTATGGTCAAGAATCCACCATAATCTTCTTTTCGAATCAAGGAAATTAACGGAGCTGAAAAAGCGAGACTTTGGGGATCCAGTTATGTTGTCAATCGGCGGTAGATTTTCGGTAGCTCCCGGGGAAGGGCGGCGGTCTCTTCGATGACCAAATATCGTGAGGGATGGCACATTTTGCGGAGATAATCATGCCCGGCTCGGTCTATCGTGATGCAAAAGGTGTGAATATTTCTGCGAGCGGCTTCTTCCAGGGCCATCATCGTGTCCCGCAGCGCATATTCCTTGCCCGAGCGGTCTTCGCCATAATCGTAATCCTGGGGGTAACCGTCGCTGATGAGGATAATGTTCTTTATCTTGGGTTCACGCTCAGCCATTTTTTGCACGGCGTGGCGGATGGGCGGTCCCATCCGTGTGGAGCGCTGGGGTTTGATCTTCTCGACTCGCCCCTTAACGGTCTCTCCATACTCCTCGGAAAAATCTTTGATGGTGTAGAAATCCACCTCTTTTCGACCGTAACCGGAGAAGCCGAAAATGGCATATTCGTCGCCGATCTCATCTAAAGCCTCGGCCATGACGACCAGTGCTTCTTTTTCGATATCGATGATTTTCTTCTCTCCCGGCGGCTGAGAGGGGAACGCGGATACTTTTTCTTTCTCGTTGACTCGTTCATCCGTTGATGCACTCATGTCCAGGAGGAAGAGGGTGGAGAAGTCTCTTTCCTTTCGATTCCTCTCGATGTAGATTTTTTCCGATGGGGAGTGGCCGGCCCGGCGGTCGACGGAGGCTTCGATCGCTGCGTTGAGGTCGACCTCTTCTCCCCTCTCCAGATGAGGAATTCTCTTAAAGCGTTCGGGCTTGAGCATCTGGAATTGCTTGCGCACCTCAGCCACCAGGTCGGCATAGGATTCCAGAGTCCTGGCCACAAAATCCGAAGGCCCCTCTTCCATGCTTTTCTCTTTCAAACAACACCATTTCACCCGATAATCACTGATCTGGTAATCCCACTCATCGTAGAAGTAAATGTTATCACCTGGGTCATCCCCAAGCTCGGAGAGGAGGGAGTCCATTTCTGATTTTAACCCTTGTTTGGCCCGCTCCAGAGTTTCCCGGGTTCGGCCAATAGGCTTTCTAAAATTCTCCAAGTCGGTGAGGAAAAGGCCCTGAAAGCTACTCTCTTCACCGCCTTCAAGCGTTTCCACCGCGACCTCCAGTCCCTTTTCCAGAAGCTCCCTCAAAGCCTCTGCGGAGAGCGGAACGCCGATTTCCATCTGCTTGAGCAGAGACTGAATTTCGCGTAGGCGCATTTTCTTCTGCACCAGTTCAGGACGGAGCTGACCCCAATGCGGTAGAGGCGCCGGGCTGCTGTAAGGTTCTTCTCCTTTGGTTAGCCGGGGAGCGAATTCGATCCCTTGGTCCTTGAAAAGAGATCTGGTAAAAGCTGGGAAAACTTCTGATCCCGGGTCCAGTTTGAGATTTTTCAAAAAGGCATTTGGCAACGCACTCAGCCAGCGATACAAAATGACTGTAGCTCGGGCGGAATCATTCACGGTAGCCCCTTTTCGAAAGAGGGGGGTCAATACAAAAGTTAAATCTTCGAGAAAAAGTTGGACGGGCGGGGGGTAGTTATGGTTGGCTTCCCCCCGGATGGAATTCACTAAGATGGACTCCAGCACGGCTTCTTGTAGCGGAAGGGAGCTTACCGCAGGGCGATCCTCCAATGCCCTCCGCAGAAAGAGGTCCATTTCTTCCTTTAATCCCCGATATTCTCTCCGCAGGCAATGGTCCACCCGCGTCCCTTCCAGGATCCGGAAAAGGTCTTGGGCCAGGGTCTTTTTGGGGAAAAGCTGGAAGAATGCCTCCAAGGGAGCAGTGGGTTTTGCTTTATCAGATACACCCTTCAGGCAGGCTCGAAAAAGCTCTGGGGGAAAGAGGTCGTGCACTGAGGAGAGCTTGAAGGCGAAAGTCCCGAATTCCACGTACCCTGCCTGGTGGGCTGTGGCCAGCTTCAAGGCCGAAAAATTTAGGCCCGGAGAGGAAAAATATCCGGAAACCTCCGGTAAAAAGATGGTCTCTCCGTCCGTACAAGGCAAGGGGCCAAGGGGATGCTGAAATCTCCCCTTTATCTCCTGCAATGGCCTCAAACCCAGGCTCCTTCCTGTGAGGGCCTGAGCAAATAATTTAAGGGGACGGGCAACCTCTTCGAGGGAAACGGCGGAACTCTCTTCCTGACCCCTGGCCTGAGAATGTTTCGATTCAAGGCCATAATAAGCCAGGGCCGCAGGCAGACTCTTTCGAATCAGTGGAAATCCTGCTTCAAACCAGGATGGAAACTTTTCTATGGAAACTTCCTGGCGAATCCGTGAGAGGTTGAGGAAATATTTAAAAGAGATGGACCAATCTTGCTGGGCCAGGCGCAGGCCAGGTTCAAGGAAAAACGCCCCTTCCTCTTTGGGGAGACCTCTGAAAATTTCTGTACTTTTTTCCAAAAAATCTATCAGCGTTTCCCGCGATTGAGAGGCAAAAGTGGCTGCCCAATGGAGGAAAGTTGGTCGGCAAGAAGGATCCAATGCCGAGAGAGCTTCGGGAGCGACGCGCAGGAAGATCACGGCCAGCTTGCTGGACCTCTCTGCCACCAGCCGGCCTATTTCCAAGAGCTGGGCCCTTTCATTCGCCTGAAGTTCGGGAAGGATGTTGAGGGCGCTGATTAAGGATCCTTCGATTTTATCGACGTCCCAGCGGACACGCCTTCTCAAGCCCTTGGCAAACTCATTCCATGCTGAAATTTCCGCTTCTTTCATTTTACCAAAACAATTTCACCACAGGGGAAACAGAGGTATGACCTCTGCATTTTCTATCGGAAACGGACGGGCTCACGGAAATATCGAGGTAACCACTTCCTGAATTCCACGCACCACTTCAGAATCATCGGTTACGGCCTGGGACACAGCCACCTCACAGGCCCGCCGGGGTTTAATTCCCTGGGCGATGAGCTGGCCAGCATAAATCAGGAGCCGGGTTGATACTCCTTCCTCCAATCCCTGGTCTTTTAGGTTACGCGTTTTCTCAGCCAACTTGGCCAGTTCCTCGGCCACTTCCAGGCTCACTCCGCTTTCATGGGCGATAATTTCGGCCTCCAATTCCCTGGGCGGATATTGGAACCCAATAGCCACAAAACGCTGTCGGGTGCTGTGTTTCAGGTTCTTGAGGACACTCTGATATCCGGGGTTATAGGAGATGACCAGAAGAAAGTTCTCATGAGCCTCCAGGATTTGCCCCCTCTTTTCCACGGGGAGGATCCTTCGATGGTCGGCCAGGGGATGGATGAGAACGGTGGTATCCTTGCGAGCCTCGACGATCTCGTCCAGATAGCAGATCGCTCCATCTTTCACCGCCCGGGATAAAGGCCCATCAACCCAGATGGTCTCTTCTCCTTTCAGGAGATACCTCCCCACCAGGTCTGATCCGGTCAGGTCCTCGTGGCAGGCCACCGTGATCAAGGGAAGGGAGGTACCCATCTCCTTTCCTAATTGGTAGGTCATGTATTCGATAAAGCGGGTCTTCCCGCATCCCGTCGGCCCTTTCAGCAGGACTGGCAGCCGAGCTTTGTAAGCAGAAGAAAAGATCCGTGCTTCATCGCCTACGGGCAAATAATAGGGCTCTTCCGAAATAAAATATTCTTCATAAGGCTTTTCGATTCTTTTTTCCATGTTCTTAGATTACCCCATCCTGCAAGAAATTGGCAAGTTTTTCTCCGTTCTTGCTTGATTTGTCCCTGATCTTTTGATATGAAGAAGAAAAAGAAAAGGCAAGGAGGACTTCATGGCGCTGAAAAGGTTTATCATAGAAGTGGGAATGGGAGTCGACCAACATGGTCAGGACAACACCCGCGCCGCTGAAAAAGCGGTTCAGGATGCGATCCATAGAAGTTGCCTTTGCGGCTTGAAGGAAGTCATCGGGCTTAAGAATCCTGCTGACATGGTTGTCGAGGTGTTGATCGGGTGCCCAAAGCCGGAATCAGTGGACAAGGAAAGGGTGCTCAAAGTTCTGCCCCTGGGCCAGAAAAAGATTGAGGTGCTCCCGGGTGGACTCTCAGGAAAAACCCTCTTCCAGCCGGAGTTTGGTGATAAAACCGACGAGATGGTCGTGGCCAACGCAATTGTTACGGTTTATGTGCCCTAAAAAAGAGAAACTCAAGGGTTCAAGTTTCAAGAGTTCGAGGCTTTGATTTTTGGCTAAAGAAAAGATCACCATCCTTTTCCAGCCCGCGGGACGAAGGGGTAAGGTCGAGGCTGGGAAGAATATTCTTCAGGCCGCGCAGGAGCTGGGGGTGGTCATTGAATCCCTATGCGGGGGGAAACACACCTGCGGGAAGTGCAGAGTCCTTGTAGAAGAAGGAGTTTTCGAAGGGGGGACTTTTGCATCGCAGAGAGGGAATCTTTCTCCGTTTTTGGAGGAAGAAAGTAAGTTCATTGGAGAAGAAGAGCGGGAGGCAGGATACCGCCTGGCCTGCGCTGCTGAAGTGCAAGGGGATGTGTTGGTTTATCTGCCAGAGCAGACCCGAGGGAAACAGCAGGTTATTCGCAAGGATGCCCGGGAGCTGGCGATCGAACTAAACCCGGGGGTGAAGGCCTACTATGTGGAGCTTCCTCCCCCAAGCCTGAAAGAACCGCTGGGGGATTTTGAGCGACTGCAGCGGGCCCTGAAAAACGACTTTTTTTTGCAGGGTCTCTCCATTGATTCCCCTGCCCTTCAAACCTTGCCCCAAAGGTTAAGGGCGGGGGGCTGGAAAGTTACGGCTTTCGTTTGGATGGACCAGGAAATTCTCGACGTCCGACCGGGAAGGGCTGAGGACCTCTACGGGTTGGCCGTGGACATCGGCACCACCACTGTGGCCGCCTATCTCTGCAACCTGACGAATGGACGGCTAAAAGCCGCCGACTCGATGATGAACCCCCAAGTGATCTATGGTGAAGATGTAATGACCCGAATCACCGATGCGATGATGAATCCCGGGAGTGGGGTAAAGCGATTGAAAGAGGCCATTACCGATTGTCTGAATGCTTTGATCCAGTCCATCGTCAAGTCCGCTGAAATTACCCCAATGGATATACTGGAGGTCGTTGTCGTGGGTAACACGGCCATGCACCATTTTTTTCTGGGGATTGACCCGCAGCACTTAGGCCTATCCCCCTTCCCTCCAGCAATCCATCATTCCTTAGACATCAAAGCCCGGGATCTAGGCCTGAAGATTCATCCAGCAGCCAATGTTCATCTTCTGCCCATTGAGGCCGGATTCGTGGGGGCGGACAACGTGGGAGTCCTGATCGCTCAGGCCCCCTACGACAAAGAAGAGATGGTTCTGATCATCGACATCGGCACAAACGGGGAGTTGGTTCTGGGGAACAAAAGGCGGCTCATTTCCTGCTCCTGCGCGACTGGCCCCGCTCTGGAAGGGGCCCACCTCCGGTTCGGGATGCGGGCAGCCCCCGGAGCCATCGAACGGGTACGCATTGACCCGAAAACCCTTGAGGTGACATACAAAATCATCGGCTTGGAAAAGTGGAGCCACGAATCTACCCCAGGCGAGATTCAAGCCCGGGGCATATGCGGCTCCGGGATCATCGAAGCCCTAGCCGAGATGTTCAAAGCTGGGGTGCTGGAGAAAAGCGGGCGTTTCAACGGTAGCCTTGTCTCTCCTCGACTCCGCAAAGCAGAGAAAGGATATGAATTCGTTATCGCCAGAGGTGAGGAGACCGCCATTGGCCAGGATATTACCGTTTCTGTTTCAGATATCCGATCCGTGCAACTGGCCAAGGGAGCTCTATACGCCGGGTCCAAGATCATGATGAGCATTTTAGGAGTGGGGCGGGTGGAAAAGGTCATCCTGGCTGGTGCCTTCGGGAGCTCCCTTGACCGTGAAAGGGCCATGGTTTTAGGAATGTTTCCGGATTGTGAGCTTGAAAACGTGGTTTCCGTCGGAAATGCGGCCGGAGATGGAGCCCGCATGGCCCTGCTCAGCCGAGAGAAGCGGGCCGAGGCTAACCGTGTGGCTCGGGAAGTAGAGTACGTCGAGCTCACCACCTACCCGAAGTTCACAGAAGAATTCGTCGGGGCCCTGGATATCCCGCACAGGAAGGATGCTTTTCCTCATCTTGAGGGTATTCTGAAGCCCCGCGTTTGATCTGCGTCAGCCCATCGCCCTCCTCAGCTCATCCGCATAACTGATAAAGAACTGACGGATAAACCTGCCAGGGCTTCCCGAAGAATTTCTTATAGTTTTTCAGGGATCTTTATGATAATCTCCTGAAATTCTTTAAATTTCATAAAAAATTCTCTCTTTTTTCCAGATAGACTAAAAAGAATCTGAACGGATGACGATAGAATAATTAGAAGATTTCGAGGGTTTGAAAGGAAATAGGGAGAGGAAGAGGATAAGCTTTACCCACGTTCTGAGGAAAAGCTTCTAAAAAAGGTGGTTTTTTCGTGAAGGGATTCGCAGCTCGTTTTTTCCGCCTGAACATTGCCAAGAAAATGCTCCTCGGCTACCTTTTGTACGCTTCCTTGACGATCTTGATCGCCATTTTCATCCTCTCCCGCCTCGAAGAATTGAATACCTTAAACAACAGCATTATCAAAAAAGATATCCCCCTCTTGGAAATTACAGACAAAATGGTAGACACCTTACTGGCTCAAGAACTCTACGGCCACCGTTCTATTATCCTCAATAGTCCGGGCCTTTTAGCGCCCTTCTGGACGAGAAGTGAGGAATTTGAGCAATTGATTAAGCAAATGAATGCCCTTCCTCACAGAAAAGACCTCCCGATCGATCGCCTAATCGCTCTCCACAATGAATATAACAATCTTTTCGTGGGAGGGTTTGAATACCTGAGAAAATCTTCTTCACCCCTGGCTAAGAAATATGATCAAGAGATCAAGGGGAAGCAAGAACAACTCATTCAATTAGTTAAAAAGATATCTTTTGAAGCCCGCCAGGGTCAAAATGAAAAGAGTCTGATGACGTTGGTCATTGGGAATGCCGCGTTTCGAGTTACCGTCTTATTGTGTATTGTGGGCATTCTCCTGGGAATCCTCTTGGCGATGATTATTACCAGAAACATTTCAGGCCCCATTAACTTATTAAGGCTATCTACAAAGGAAATATCCGAGGGGAAGTTCGATCATCTTCCCTATATCCGGAATCGGGATGAGTTGGGGGATTTATCCCTGGCCTTCCAGGAGATGGCCAAGAGGCTGAAACGTCTGGAAGAGATGTATTTGGATGCGAGTCCCCTCACCCACCTTCCAGGGGGAGTGGCCATCGAGAATATAATCAAAAAAAGGCTGATGGAGGACCTACCCTTGGCATTCTGTCTTCTCGATTTAGCCAACTTTAAGTCCTTCAACGATCGCTATGGATACGCCAGGGGGAATGAAGTCATCCTCGCCACGGCCCGAACCATATCGGATGTAGTGGGTAATCATGGAAGAAGGGATGACTTCGTCGGTCACATCGGCGGAGATGACTTTGTCATCATCACTTTACCCGATTCGTACGAAAAGATCTGCACCGGCATTATCGAGACTTTTGACAGGATGATCGTCGATTTTTATGATTCCGAGGACGGGCAGAGAGGATGCATCCTGGGGAAAACCCGTCAGGGGAAGGAAATATCTTTTCCCCTCATGACCATTTCCATTGCGGTTGTCACCAACCAGCAGCGCAAGCTTATTAATTATATACAGGTAGGGGAGATCGCCGCCGAGATGAAGAACTATGCCAAATCGTTTTCCAGGAGTATCTATGTTGTAGATAGACGAAAAGACGAACCTCCGGGCAAAGACTCGATGAAAACGCAAGAATCTTTAAAACTTCTATCTGGCTAAAAGGGGGGGAAATATGTTTCTACTGCATCCTCTCATAAGATATTGCTTATTTTTCGGTCTGGCTTTTACCATCTCAGGATGCACCCTGAAATATACACCCCCAACAGCAGAAGATTATGCTCGGGAAACCGTCCGCTTGGAGAAACGAATCCAAGAGCAGGGAGATGCATCGGTTCGGGCAAAGTCTCACCTCCAGCTGGCCTGGCTTTATTCCAGCTATAAGAACCCCAAAATGGATTACGGGAAAGCGCTTAAAGAATTTGAGACATATCTATCCCTGGTGCCGGATGGGGCGGGGGACGATGAAATCCAGAACTGGCTTTGTATTTTGCGGCAGTTAGAGCGTTCGGAAAATGAATCGATGAAAATGAGAGAAAGAATAGAGATCCTTTCCAGAGAAAATCAGGAAAATAAAAACCTGAGGGCAAATATGGAGGTCCTCACAAAGGAAAATGCTGGGAAAAGAGAGGCTCTGGAACAGCAAGCCAAAAAAAATCAAAAGCTGCAGGAAAATGTCGAGAAGTTGCAAGAGAGCAATAACAGTCTGAAACAGGCTATTGAAAACCTGAAAACCCTCGACCTCCAGATTGAAAGGAAGAGAAGAAGCATTAAATAACCTTTCCGATTCCCCAAAATAACAGACTTTACTTCGTGACAACTTCAGGACAAAACCTTGGCCTTCCCTGCCAAAAAAGATTTTCGCCCTTACCTGTGGAAACTGAGATCGCCCAACGACTGGGTGTCCCCCGCACAACCCTGATGGAAGCCGTCAACCGCCTGGAGGAAGCAGGATTGTTTTTGGGGTTTCATCCCCCGAAACGTGGAGTGCTCTATCGAAGGCTATTCTCGTCAGGACCTCCGCTTTAATCATGCAGCCCTGCGAATACCCGAAAATGATTACCCCGTCCACAACCTTCATGATAAGATGAACATGCTCCACCTGCCCACCATTTTTCTTCCCGGGATGAAGGAAAGAGAAAGGCGATTGATTTTTCCCTTGACCCTTCAAAAAAGGGAGCGGTAGAATTGCCTTAATTGTATTCTGGAACAACTTTTTTGGGGTGGCTTGCCGCCGCAGAGAGAGGGTTTGGAAGGATGCCCACCACGATCATTAAGGAATTTTGCAAGGGCTGTGGGTTTTGTATCGCTTACTGCCCTAAGAAAGTCTATGATCTCTCCGAAGAGATGAACAAAAAGGGGTACCGTTTGCCCCGCCCAGTCCGGGTCGAGGATTGCATCGAATGCGGCCTCTGCGACCTTTATTGCCCGGACTTCGCCATCCTCCTGGAGAAAACAAAGAAGAAAGACCGGCCAAAAGGAAAGGAGGGGCGCTAATGCCATCCGGAGTGAAACCAGGAAAATACTTCGTCCAGGGCGATGAGGCCATCGCCGAAGGGGCCATCGCTGCGGGCTGTCGGTTTTTTGCCGGCTATCCCATCACACCTTCCTCGGAGACTTCCGAAACGATGGCCCGGCGCCTTCCTGAAGTGGGCGGGATCTGTCTGCAGATGGAAGATGAATTGGCCTCGATTCACTCCGTGGGAGCTGCTTCCGTTGGCGGCTTGAAAGCCATGACGATCTCATCCGGACCGGGGATCAGTCTAATGTTAGAAGGCTTGGGTTGGGGAATCAAGAATGAGATTCCTTATGTCGTGGCAGATATTCAGCGCGCCGGCCCAAGCAACGGTGTAGCGACTCGAGTGGGTCAGGGAGATTTTTACACCGTCCGCTATGGGTCGGCAGGAGGGAACAGCTCCCTCATTGCCCTCTCCCCCAAATCCACCCAGGAGGCTTTCGACCTGACCATTGAATGCTTCAACCTTTCCGAGATCTTCCGCTGTCCGGTCTTCCTGCTCAGCGATGAGACGGTAGGGCACACGCGGGAACTTCTGGTTATCCCCGAGGAAACCAGGCTGAATGTGGTGAAGCGGTTTAAACCCACTGTTCCTCCCGAGCAGTTTGCCATGTATCCCTTGGACACCCCCGGGGTCATCAACTATCCCTTTCCGAACATCGGTGAAGGATACGGGATATGCGTCTCACCCTACACCCATAATTCCAAGGGGTATGCCAGCACTGCCCAGGACATCCAGGAAAAGATGGCCCGGAGGCTGGTTCTCAAGATCACCGAGAACTTAGGAAGGCTGGTGCGAGTGGAGAAACAGAAGATGGAAGATGCTGAGTTCGCGGTCGTTGCCTACGGAGGAAACGCCCGCCCGGCCATTGCCGCGGTCGATATAGCCCGGGAATCAGGGATGAAGGTTGGGTTTTTCCGCCCGATCATCGTTTGGCCCTTCCCGGACGGGGAAGTCCTTAAGGTTGCCGAGAAGGTGAAAACCATCTTGGTTTGCGAACTGAACATCGACGGGCAACTTTCTCGCGAGGTGGGTCGAGCAGCCAAAGGGAAGGCGGAAGTTTACCACCTGGGTTCGGGAGGCGTGGAGCCCCATCTTCCAGCTCAGATCTTCAACGAGATAAGGAGGCTATACAAATGAGCACAGTGGGAGAAACCCTCACAATTCTGCATCCTTTAGTGGCCAAATACCTACGCAAGGAGCGCATGCCCCATATGGCCTGCCCGGGATGCGGCATCGGCCAGGTAATCCACTCCACGCTCCTGGCCATCGATGAGTTGGGCCTAACCCCTAAAGATACGGTTTGGGTTCAGGGGGTCGGGTGCAACAGTCGCATCACCTACTCCACTTGGGTTGGGGACAACGTGGACGCGCACCATGGGCGAATCTTTGCCGTGGCCACAGGGCTGAAGATGGCTCGCCCGGATATGAATTTCATCCTGTTCACCGGAGATGGGGATTGCGGGGCCATCGGAGGAAACCACTTCATCCACGCCTGCCGCAGAAACCTGGATGTCACGGCCATTCTTTTTAACAATGGAATCTACGGCATGACCGGTGGGCAAGTGGCCCCTACTTCTCCGGTGGGCGCGGTAACCACGACCACCCCCTACGGAAACATCGAGGACCCCTTCGATATGTGCCAGATGGCTGTAACCGCCGGGGCTAGTTACGTGGCCCGCTGGAAATCGACAGACTTCAAACCTTTGGTCAACTCAATTAAAAAAGGGGTTCAGACCAAGGGGCTGGCCTTCATTGAAGTTCTCCTGCAGTGTCCTACCAATTTTGGGCGTTACGTCTTGAAGACCAGCCAGCCCCAAGAAGTCCTGAAATGGATTAAGGAGCATTCGGTCAATAAAAAGGATGCGGAGAAGCTTACCGCGGAAGAGGTAGCGGGAAAATATCTCCTGGGGGAATTTATCTACCGTCCGGAACGCTCGGGGATCGTCGAACGATACCAGGAATTTTTGAAAAAGTACCAAAAGGAGTAGAAGCGTGGCACGTCAGGAGATTCGTTTCGCTGGATTTGGAGGTCAGGGCCTGCTCTTGGCTGGCATACTTCTGGGAAAAACCGCGGCCCTTTATGCAGGAAAACAAGCGGCTCAAACTCAGTCCTACGGCACAGAAGCCCGGGGCGGGGCCAGCCAGTGTAACTTGGTCATCGACGACCAGGAAATTACTTACGTGGGCGTGGTTAACCCCGATGTTTTTGTTGTGATGTCCCAAGAGGCTTATGATAAATTAATCGGGGAGGTCAAAGAAGGAGGGCTGGTCTTCTACGATTCTGACCTAGTAAAGGTTAAAGAAAATCCAAGGCTGCGGCAAATCCCCATCCCTTCCACTTCGGCGGCAAAGGGACTGGGAAAGCAGATGGTGGCCAATGTAGTCATGCTCGGGGCCATGATTGAAGGGACGAAAGCCATCGATGGAGACCTGGTCAAAACTTGTCTTAAGGAGAGTGTTCCCCCGGGGACCGAAGAACTGAACCTTAAGGCCTTTGACCTGGGCAGGTCTTTGGTCAAGCTTTAAGCATTTGAGTGGTCCCAAGAACTCTGTCCGAGGATTCGTCCAAAACACGGAAGGAATGTCAAAAGGGCAGACCGGATGGATACGTTTTTAGGATATCCCCGTCCTCATGGCCCGGTGGGTACGCGGAATTACCTGGCCGTTATTCCCACGGTTTTCTGTGCCAATGAAGTTGCCTGGCGCATCGCTAAAAAATTCAAAAGCGCCCGGCCCCTTCTCCACCACCAGGGCTGCGCGCAACTCCAGCCGGATGTGGACCGGGTCACTCAGACTTTGATCGGGCTGGGAACCAATCCCAACGTGGGCGGGGTTTTACTGATCGGCTTGGGCTGTGAAAGCGTCTCCATCCAGGAAGTCTACAGGGGATTGAAGAAACGGGGCCAGAGTGCAGAGAAGATCCTCATTCAAGACCTCGGAGGAATGAAAAGGGCCATTCAAAAGGGAACAGAGCTGGCCGCGAAATTAAATAAGGGATTATCCAAGGTCGAGCGGAAACCGTTTCCATTCCGCCGCCTGGTTATGGGTATCAAGTGCGGTTCCTCGGATGCTTCTTCCGGGCTGGTCAGTAATCCTTCTGTGGGGGCTGCCAGCGATCAACTCCTGACCGAAGGCGGTACGGTGATCTTCGGGGAAACCACAGAGTTTTTCGGGGCCGAACAGCTCCTGGCGCGACGGGCTGTAAGCGGGGAAGTGGCCGCCAAAATCTTTGAGATTGTTGAGCGGATGGAGAATCGGGTCAAAGCTGTGGGAGTGGATATGCGGGGAGGACAGCCCACTCCCGGGAACATACGAGGCGGAATTACCACTATCGAAGAAAAATCCCTGGGAGCCATTTGCAAGTCTGGGTCCATGCCGATCGACGGAGTCCTGGAATACGGCGGGACCATTCCCGGCAAAGGCCTCTTTATCCTTGATTCCCCGGGGAGAGAAGCCGAGATCATGACTGGATTGGCGGCAGCCGGGGCGAATATCATTGTTTTTTCCACCGGCGGTGGTGCGCCTCAAGGGTATCCCATCGTACCGGTGATTAAGGTGGCGGGAAACCCGGAGAAATGCGAGTTGATGAAGGAGCACATCGACATCGACGCCAGCGGAGTCCTCTCGGGTGCTTTGACCATCGCAAAAGTTGCCGAAATGATTTATACTGACCTCCTGCGCGTTGCCAGCGGCCAGAAAGTAAAGGCTGAAAAATCAGCCTACGACCAAACCGTGGAGATTTACACTACGGGACCGACAATTTAACGGAATTGCAGAAAAGGGAAGCAAAGAAATGGAGACGAGGGAAGCGGAGACACGCTGCGAATACTCCTCGAACCCTTGAATCCTTGAACCCCCTTTGTTCAGAGGATGCCCCATGATTCTAACCCATCAAGAAGGGCCGATCTCCACGATTACGATCAATCGCCCGGAAGCCCTGAATACCCTTACCCACGAATTAGTCCTGAACTTGACGACAGAAATCAAAAATTGGAGTTCAGAACCGTATATCCGCATCATCATCCTTACGGGAAGCGGTGACCGGGCTTTTGTCGGCGGCGTGGACGTGCGGGCGATGATGGATTTGGATCCGGATGGGGCGGAGAGATTCATCACCGATCTGCACAGTTGCTTCCTGGCCATCCGCCAATCCGAGAAGATCGTGATCGCCTCCATCAACGGATTCGCCCTTGGGGGCGGCCTGGAAATGGTGGCGTCCTGTGATCTGCGCATCGCCTCCGACCGTGCCCGTTTTGGTATGCCCGAGGTGAAGGTAGGCATTCCCTCGGTGATTGAAGCGGCCTACCTTCCGCGACTCATCGGTCTTGGCCGAGCTGCCGAACTAATCTATACCGGAGAGATGATTGACGCCCATGAGGCCGAGCGCATCGGGTTGATCAATAAAGTAGTTTCTCATGAGAAATTGAAGGAAGCCAGCCGGCAAATGGCCGAAAAAGTTCTGCTGAACGGACCAACAGCGATAGTCTTGCAGAAAAAGCTCATTGCCCAGTGGATGGAGTTGAGCCTCAGCCTCTCGGTTGAAGCCGGAATCCGCGCCTTCAGAGAATGTTATAAGACTGGTGAACCCAAAGAGGGAATGAAGGCCTTTTTAGAAAAAAGAGAGCCGTCCTATGCCGTGAAATTAGGGGATTAAAATAACTCCCCAACATTTTGGAACCTGGCCCGTACTCACAGGAACGTCAGAAGAATTTGCCCGGCTGCTGAAAGATCAACCCGGGATAAAGCTCATCGTCATGAATCCCGGGGCAACCATTGATTAGTCTCTTCCGAGGAGAATCGATTTCCTAAATCCATCCCAGAAACGGAGGACAGCTATGCACGGATACGGGGGAAGAATATTGCGAATCGACCTGACAAAACAAAAGTTCACCTCCCAGAATTTCGACGAAGCGTTTGCGCGGAAATATTTAGGAGGCAACGGGTTTGCAGCCAAAATCCTTTATGATGAGTTGAAGCCCGGAATTGACCCCTTCGCTCCTGAGAATATCATCGTCTTTGCGGTGGGGCCGATCACGGATACTTCAGTCCCCAGCACCAGCCGGGCCTATGTCGCCGCAAAATCCCCTCTCAACTCACTTTTCTTCGACTCCACTTTTGGGGGACGCTTTGCCATCACCCAGAAGCGCACCGGCTTCGAGGCCATTGTGATCTCGGGAAAGTCCAGCTCCCCCATTTATCTGGTCATAGATGAAAGCGGGGCCCAGTTCAAACCGGCCACCTCCCTCTGGGGAAAGCTGACCCGGGACACGTTTGAGGCCTTGCAGGCTGTCGAGGGCCAAGACGCCGACGCCGTAACCATCGGACCGGCAGGAGAGAAATTGGTGCGCTTCGCCTGCCTGGTTCACTACTGGCGGGGTCGGGAAGGAGTCTCCGGAAGGGGTGGGCTCGGTGCCGTACTCGGCTCCAAGAATGTCAAGGCGGTGGTTTTGAAGGGAGCCCAAAAAACTCAGGTCGCCAACCCAGAAAGCCTACGCGAATTGATTGACTCTCGGAAAGAAGCAATGGAAAAAGGGACGGCCGGCCTGAAGAACCTGGGAACGCCCGTTCTAGTGAACATGATCAACACCCTCGGAGGATTGGGAGTGCGTAACCTGCAGGAGGAACACAGCCCCCGGGCTCCGGAGATCGGCGGAGAGCGCATAAAAGAACTCTTCTTTGAACGAAATGATACCTGTTTTGGGTGTCCGATTGCCTGCGGTAAAACCCTTCGCCTGCCGGAATCCCAGGATGGCCTCCGCTGGAAAATGCCCGAATACGAAACGCTTTTCTCACTCGGCTCGATGGTTGAAAACTGGGATCCGGCGTCTCTACTTAAACTCAACGCCCTCTGCGACCAGTGGGGTCTGGACACAATCAGCATGGGAGTAACCCTCTCCTTCGCCCTGGAATGTTTCGAAAAAGGCTATCTTACTCCCAAAGACGCCGGGGGACGAACGCTTCGCTTCGGCGATGCCGGGTTATTGCAGGAGCTTGTCGAAGAGACTGGGAAACGCCAGGGGTTCGGGGACGCCCTGGCAGAAGGGTCTTTCCGCCTGGCTCAGCGGCTGGGGAAAGAAGCGGCTGACCTTCTTTACTGCGTAAAAAAGTTGGAGGTCGCCGGGCACTCTCCGCGGGCCCTGAAAGGAATGTCCATCGGTTATGCCACGGCTACCCGCGGGGGAAGTCATCATGACGCCCGCCCCACCCTTCAGTACGCCGGAGAGTTCGACCGTAAAAACGCCCAAGTGGTACCCTCTTTTGCCGTCCGGACCCAGAACTTCACAGCTCTCGACGACTCTCTCACCCAGTGCCGCTTCGCCAGTGAACGGGGCTATGGAGGGCTGATCAACGAGAACTATGTTAAGATGATCAACGCCGTTACCGGCTGGTCCTTGAATCTGGGAGAAGTGGAAAAATTGGGAGAGCGTATCTACAACTTGGAAAGGGCATTTAACTGCCGCGAAGGGGTAAGCCGGAAAGATGATCATCTGCCTTTCCGGACCTCCCATCAGCCCATTCCATCCGGCCCTTCCCGGGGAATGTACTCCCCACCGGAAGAATTTAATTCTTTGCTCGACGAATATTATCAAATGCGGGGTTGGGACAAAAACGGGATCCCAACCCCCGAGAAGCTGAAAGAACTGGGTCTGGACGAAGTAATAAAAGATCTCCATAAAAAATAAGGCGACGCTAAATTGAGTTTCGCCCCCTCGCCGCATCCCTCTCCCCACCGAGAGAGGGGAGAATGGGGAGGGGCCGCGGCAAAGTATGATTTGACTGAATGATTGACAGAGCTTTGCCAGCATGGGAATAAAGATGAATAAAATCATGACCGCAGCAGAAGCGGTCGATCGATTTGTCTTTAATGGGGCAACGGTTGGGATGGGCGGCCAATCTATCGGCCGGTCGGCTATGTGCATCTATCATGAGATCATTCGTCAGAAGAAAAAAGACCTCACCCTGGTGGGTTGCAATCTTTCAATTCCTATGGACATGATGGTGGGAACGGGGCAAGTACGCCGGACGGAATGCGGAACTGGAAATCTGGAACGCTTCGGCACTACCCATTGCTGGAGAAAAGCGATCGAACAAGGAAAATTGGAAAATGAAGATTACAGCCATCTGGCCATGGTGACTCGCTTTTTGGGGGGCGAGATGGGTTTGCCGTTCATGGCCATCCAGAGCCTTCTGGGCTCGGATATCTTGGCCCAAAAATCAGCTTCCACGGGGAAAAAATATGAAATTATCGACAACCCCTGGAACCCGGCAGAAAAGGTGGTTCTTCTCCCTTCCCTCAACCCAGATCTCTCGATTGTCCATGCCCAAAAGGCTGATGAAATGGGGAACCTGATCATCGATGGGTTCCTGGCTCACGAACCGGAAATGATCCGGGCTTCTAAAGCGGTCATCGCCTCCTGCGAGGAGATCATTCCCTCGGACGAGATTCGCAGGTCTTCGGAAAGAACCACCATTCCTTACATGTACGTGAGCGCGGTTATCCACCAGCCTTGGGGAGCTCACCCGACTTCCGTCTACCGATATTATGCCCATGACGCTGAACAGATGAGGGAATACCAAAGATGTGCTCGGGAAGGCGGGGCGGCCTTCGAAGCCTACCTGGAAGAATATATTTTTTCCTGCGCGACTTTTGATGACTACCTGGAAAAAGTCGGGGGGTTGAAAAAATACAACCGCCTCCGCCAAGAAATGATGACCATGCTCTAAAACTTTTGACCAGAGACAAGATTATGTCGGCTGAGTACACATTGAATGAATTGATGATCATCGAAGCGGCCCGACAAATTCGGGATGGAGAAACCGTATTTGTGGGCACGGGCACGCCCATGGTAGCGGCCATGTATGCTCAGAAAACCCACGCCCGAAATATGTGCTTTGTCGTAGAGACCGGACCGATCTCCCCCGAGGTTCTCCCAGTCCCTACCTCGGTTTCCGACCCCAAGGCTATGCATCGGGCGGTTAAACTGGGCACTCTACGGGAAGTCCTTGGATGTCTCTTGCAGCGGGGAATGGTAGATGTGGGATTTTTAGGAGGCGCCCAGATCGATCACTACGGAAACCTCAACAGCACGGTTATCGGCGACTACCGGCATCCCAAAGTCCGCTTCCCCGGAAGCGGGGGGGCAAACGATATTGCTTCCCACGCCAAACGGCTTCTGGTCATTGCTCCCCACGAAAAGAGAAGGTTTCCCGAACGCTGTTCCTATGTTACCAGCCCGGGGTATTTGGACGGCCCTGAGGGGCGAAAGAAAGCAGGATTGAAATCCCCCTATCCAGACCTTACAGTCGTCACCGACCTGGCAGTGATGTCCATAGATAAAAGCGAGGGTAAACTCAAGGTATATAAATTAATGCCCGGGGTAAGCCTGGAAAAAGTCAAAGATAATACTGAATTTAAAGTGGAAGCGGCCTCCTCGGTGGTTTCTGTCGAAATTCCAACCGCTGAGGAATTGCGAATTCTACGGGAAGAGGTAGACCCCGAACGCGAATACCTGGGAAAGGAATCGTGAGTCGTGGGGGAAAAGAAAAAAATTCTAATCTGCGAAGACATTACGGGTCTCGGTATTGAGAGACTTAAGGAGAATTATCAGGTTCTCTTCTATCCCGAACTCTGGAAGAAAGTTCCAGAGCTGGAGGAGGCTATCCAGGCCTACGATGCGTTGATTGTCCGCAATCAGACCCAGGTCACGGCTTCCCTTTTGGCCAGAGCAAAACCGCTTCGAGTCATCGGTCGGGCTGGAGCGGGGTATGACAATATTGACATCGCGGCTGCCTCCCAAGCCGGCGTGGTTGTCTCTTACAGCCCCGAAGAAAACGCCGTGTCTGTGGCCGAGCATGTTTTCGGCCTCCTCCTTGCTTTGGCCAGGAAGATTCCCGGTGCCGATCGCTCGGTCAAAAACGGGGGTTGGGAGAGGAAGAAATACCATGGCTTCGAGCTGATGGGAAAGACGCTGGGCATTATAGGTTTGGGAAAGATTGGGTTCCGAGTGGCTCTCAGGGCCAAAGCCTTCGGCATGCGTCTTTTAGCCCATGACGCCTATCTCTCACCCACAAACCTGCACGTTACTGAATCTGGCGCCGCCCTGGTATCCCTGGACTTTCTCCTGGCAGAATCGGATTTCCTCAGCCTGCACCTTCCTCTGACCCAGGAGACCCGTGGAATACTGAACGGAGAGGCCTTCAAAAAAATGAAGCCGACCGCATTCATCATCAATACTTCCCGGGGAGAAGTCCTGGTCGAGGAGGACCTGGCTAAGGCTCTCCAGAAAAACCAGCTTGCTGGAGCAGCCCTGGATGTCCGGGAAAAAGAACCCCCGCCAACCGAAAGTTCTCTCCATGGACTCGAAAACGTGATTCTCACCCCCCATACTGCCGGTCTTACTTATGAAGCCCAGGAGAAGGTTATCGATGCCGTCGCCGAGGATGTGGACCGGGTTCTATGCGGCCGGCCGGCGTTACGGTTTGTCAATTTTTCATTGCCCAAAAAGTAAAGTGCCTAGACCGCCCTAAAGGGAACGAAATCGCCGAAAGCCTAGAAAAAGAGGTTTTTTTACCATAAAATACGAATAGAAAAGGAAGGAAAATGGCCAAAAAATACGTTTATTTTTTTGGGGGAGGGAAAGCCGAGGGAAGCAGCAAAATGCGCAACCTTCTCGGTGGGAAAGGCTGCGATCTGGCTGAAATGACCAACCTGAAAATCCCGGTTCCAGCGGGCTTCACCATCACTACCGAGGTTTGTATGGCCTATTATGCGAATAAAAAGAAATACCCGGTAGGCCTGAAAGAACAGGTTAAAAAAGGTTTAAACCGTCTGGAAAAAGCTATGGGAGCCAAATTTGGAGATCCGAAGAACCCTCTTCTCCTCTCCGTGCGCTCCGGGGCCCGTGTTTCCATGCCCGGGATGATGGACACGATTCTAAACCTCGGGCTGAACGAAAAGACCATAAAAGGACTGATCACGAATTCCGGCGATGAGCGCTTTGCTTTTGATTCCTACCGGCGTTTCATCCAGATGCATGCTGACGTGGTCCTCGGCGTAGACAGGGAGAAAATGGAAGAAAGGATCGGCGAACGAAAGCGACAGAAGGGGGTTAAACTCGACATAGAACTCGCGGCCGAGGATTGGAAAGACCTGGTTGCGGAGTTCAAGGAGATCGTCAGAAAGGAAACCGGCAAGATTTTTCCAGAAGACCCGGAAAAACAACTCTGGGGGGCAATCGGAGCCGTTTTTGAATCCTGGAATAACCCCAGGGCAATCACCTACCGGAAGTTAAACAAAATCCCAGATGATTGGGGGACCGCGGTCAACGTCCAAGCTATGGTTTTTGGAAATATGGGCGGTGAAAGCGCCACGGGCGTCGCATTCACCCGCGACCCCGCTTCCGGGGAAAAGGTCTTCTTCGGGGAATTTCTACCCAATGCGCAGGGAGAGGACGTGGTGGCCGGTATCCGAACGCCCCAGGCCATAAACCTGGCGCGCAAGGCGGATTCTCCTCTTCTCTCCATGGAAGAAACGCTTCCGCAAATATACCTGGAACTGGAAAGGATTTATCAGCGGTTAGAGAAGCATTTCCGAAACATGCAGGACATCGAGTTCACCGTCCAACAGGGGAAACTCTGGATGCTCCAGACCCGAACCGGAAAGCGCACGGCTTTTGCTGCTCTGCGCATCGCCGTGGAGATGGTCGAGGAGAAATTGATCGACAAGAAGACCGCCCTGCTGCGCATGGACCCAGATTCCTTAAACCAGCTCCTAGCGCCCATCTTCGACCCTCAGGCTAAGGGGGAAGCGATCGGCGCTGGCAGGTTCTTGGCCAAAGGCCTGAATGCCGGCCCGGGTGCAGCTTGCGGCCAAGCGGTATTTACCCCGGAGCGGGCCATGGAACTGGCCAAGCAGGGTCAGAAAAGCGTACTCATTCGCACCGAGACTTCCCCGGAAGACATCCACGGGATGAACGCCGCCCAGGGGATTCTGACTTCCCGCGGCGGGATGACCTCCCATGCCGCTCTGGTGGCCCGCGGCATGGGAAAACCCTGTATTGTCGGTTGCACCTCCCTAAATATCAATTATGCGACCGCTTCCATGGAAGTGAACGCCCGCACCATCCGTGAGGGCGACTTCATCTCCATCGATGGGACCACAGGCGAAGTCATCGCGGGCAAGCTTCCCACCAGTTCATCGGAAATCATCCAAGTTCTAATCGAAAAGAAAATCCAGCCTAAGGACTCCCTGATCTATCAGCAATTCGCCAAGTTGATGTCCTGGGCCGATGAAGTGGCCCGGCTTGGCGTCCGCACCAACGCCGATACCCCCCGCGACGCCACAACCGCCAGGCTTTTTGGGGCTACGGGAATCGGCCTTTGCCGGACAGAGCATATGTTCTTCGAGGCAGAACGAATCTTCGCGGTACGGGAAATGATCCTATCAGATACGGCCGAGGAGCGCCGTCGGGCCCTGGCTAAAATCATGCCCATGCAGAAGAATGACTTTATCGGCATCTTCAGGGCCATGGATGGCTACCCAGTAATCATCCGCACTCTTGACCCCCCTCTCCACGAATTCCTACCGCACACGGATCGAGAGATTGAAGAACTTGCTCAGGAAATGGGCGTGCCTTCCAAAAAACTCAAGGAACGTTCCGAGAGCCTGAAGGAAGCCAACCCTATGCTTGGCCATCGAGGCTGCCGATTGGGCATTAGCCACCCAGAGATCACCGAGATGCAGGCCCGGGCCGTTTTCGAAGCCGCCTGCGAGGTGGCCAAAGAAGGGGTAAAAGTCATCCCCGAGGTGATGATCCCTCTGGTGGGACACGTCAACGAACTTCGGGCCCAAAGAGAAATCGTCGATCGGGTGGCTAAGGAAGTCATGAGCCAGTTTGGCATAAAAATTAAATATATGGTTGGCACCATGATTGAACTCCCGCGGGCCGCCATCACCGCGGATCAGGTCGCGGAAGTGGCCCAATTCTTCTCCTACGGGACAAACGACCTCACCCAGACGGTCTTCGGCCTCTCGCGGGACGATGCCGGGAAATTTCTTCCTTTCTATCTCGAAACCGGAATCTTGCAATCCGACCCCTTCGTCTCCATCGACCGCGCGGGTGTGGGCGAAGTCATCCGTATAGGCGTGGAAAAGGGGCGAAAGACCAACCCCGGCCTGGAAATAGGCATCTGCGGGGAGCATGGCGGCGACCCCAGTTCCGTGGAGTTCTGCCACATGGTGGGTATGGATTACGTTTCCTGTTCGCCGTACCGGGTGCCCATCGCCCGGCTGGCTGCAGCTCGGGCAGCGTTGATGTATCCGGGAAAAGGGAAAAAAGCGTAATGGAAAAGCAAACAAAAGAAGAGAGATCCCATGTTTAAGAGGGCGGTGAAAATTGTCGAGGCCAGGATTGGCCTTGTTTCTAACAACGAAGAGTTAATCACCGAACCCCGATATTTCGAAGGACAAGTGATGGAGTCCTTGCTCACAAACATCCACTCCATCGTGCCCATCCCCTTCAGCGACCATCTGGATGCCTATTTTGTGGCGATCGACGACCCGAACATTCAGCCCCAGGTCAAGGTGTCCGACAAAGTGCTGACGGCCACCGGAGATTTTTCCCGCTACGAAAAGGAATGTTCCGACAACCGCTACTCCCTTTTTGGCAACCTGGGCCTATTCTTTAAGTACCTCCTGGTGACCCTGGAACGATATCACGACATTTACAGCTTCCACGCGAGTTCAATGTACAGCCCCAGCCGGAACACCCTTCTCCTGGTCGTAGGGGGGGCCGGGGCCGGGAAAACGGTATTCCTGCTCAAAGGACTGGAAGATGACTGGAGAATCTTCAGCACCGAGATGACCCACTTCCGCTTCACCGAAATGGGGTACGAATTTTATATGGGGTCCCTTTATGACAACATTCGCCTGGGAAATTTGATCTACGATTTCCCCAAGGCCAAGGAAAAATTGAAAGTGGAAATCCCGCCCGGAGTCACCGACGTTTGGGGGCACAAGATTGCCATCGATATGAAACATATTGCCGCCCAGCTCCGTTATCTCAATCCCCGGGTAACCGTTGTGGATACCCGGAT
>Ga0315288_10001689_pt1 | contig 28599 bp, 26 predicted proteins | sample YL17G11_20_MG_FD_203454 | JGI IMG/M metagenome (GOLD analysis project Ga0315288, IMG submission 203454) | Sediment microbial communities from Yellowstone Lake, YNP, Wyoming, USA - YL17G11_20 | ecosystem: Environmental > Aquatic > Freshwater > Lake > Sediment | place: USA: Wyoming | collected... | reverse complement strand
GAGCCCCTGCGGGCCGCCGTCGTCACGCACCGGGCGGACCTGGGGGTCGCCTTCGACGGGGACGGGGACCGCGTCCTCCTCGTCTCCTCGACCGGTGAGACGATCGACGGCGACCAGATGATGGGAGTGAGCGCCCTCCACTTCCATCGCAAGGGCACGCTCCACCCGCCGCTCGTCGTGGCGACGGTGATGACGAACCTCGGCCTGGAGCAAGCCCTGGCGCGGGAGGGGATCTCCCTTCTGCGGACGCCGGTGGGCGACCGGAACGTCGCCCTGGCGATGCTCGAGCGGGGTGCGAAGGTCGGTGGCGAGCAGTCGGGCCACGTCATCTTCGCCGACCACAGCGTGACCGGAGACGGGATCTTGACCGTAGTCAAGCTCCTGGAGATCGCTCAGGAGCGTGGGGAGGAACTGGCCCGCCTTGCCGCGGAGATCCCCCTCCACCCGCAGTGCCTGTGCAACGTCGCGGTCGAGCATCCGGCGGCGTTCGCCGAACGTCCGGCCGTCCGGGCGGCGATCGCTCTGGAGGAACGGCGCCTGGGCTCGCGCGGGCGGGTCCTCGTCCGTCCTTCCGGGACGCAGGCCGTCGTCCGCGTCCTCGTCGAGGGGGAGGACAAGGCGGAGATCGACGCGGTCGGGCGGCGAATCGTCCGCGCCCTCGAGACGCTCCGCGATCGCCGGGCGACCGACTAGGCTCCCCTCTCCTTGAACGGGTGAGTCAAGACCGGCTGACGCGCGGCGCGCGTCTGGTCGAGCCTCCGGACCGGGGCTTTCTGCGGGGCGTCGTGCAGCAGCTCTGGACTCCGCTTTGCCTCAGCGGCGATCGTCTCCATCGCGCCGGCGAACCGGTCGAGAGTCCCCTTTGACTCCGACTCCGTCGGCTCGATCATCAGCGCCTCGTGGACGATGAGCGGGAAGTAGACCGTCGGCGGGTGGACCCCGTAGTCGATCAGACGCTTGGCGATGTCGAGCGTGGTGACCCCTTCGGCGATTCCCTCGCCCGAGAGGACGAACTCGTGCTTGCAGAGGCGGTCGTAGGGAAGACGGAACGTCCGCTTGAGGCGCTCCTGGAGGTAGTTCGCGTTCAGAACTGCGTTGCCGCTCACCTCCCGCAGGCCCGCGTCGCCGAGGGCCAAGAGGTAGGCGTACGCCTTGAGGGCAACACCGACGTTCCCGTAGAAGGAGTGGACCGACCCGATTGAGCGCGGGAGGTTCCAGTCGAGGCGCAAGCCGGAGGACTCCTTCACGATCCGCGGGGCAGGAAGGAACTCGACGAGGGGTTCACTCACCGCGACCGGGCCCGCCCCCGGCCCTCCGCCCCCGTGCGGTGTCGAGAGGGTCTTGTGCAGGTTGAAGTGGAAGACGTCTGCCCCCATGTCCCCTGGCCGCGCCCGGCCGACGTAGGCGTTCAGGTTCGCCCCGTCGAAGTAGGAGAGAGCGCCCGCCTTGTGGACGGCCTGCGTCACCTCGAGGATCCGCTCCTCGAACAGGCCGAGGGTATTCGGCACGGTGAGCATGATCGCGGCGACCGTCTCGTCGAGGGCGCCGCGCAGGGCGGCGAGGTCGACCATCCCGTCCCTTCCGGAGGGGAGCTGAGACACGGAGAACCCGGCGATCGCCGCTGACGACGGGTTCGTCCCGTGCGCCGAGTCGGGGAGGAGGATCCGCGTCCGCTTCGTCTCCCCCTGCTCCTCGAAGTATCGCTTGACGAGGAACATCCCGGTCAGCTCCCCGTGCGCCCCGGCCGCCGGCTGAAGGGTGACCTCAGCCATGCCTGCCATCTCGCGCAGGAGGCGGGTCATCTCGAAGAGGAAGGCGAGGGTCCCCTGGACGAGGTCGGCGTCCGCCTCGGGGTGCGCACCAGCGAAGGCGGGAAGGCGCGCTAGGTCCTCGTTCACCTTCGGGTTGTACTTCATGGTGCAGGAGCCCAGGGGGTAGAAGCCGCTGTCGACCCCAAAGTTGAGCGTGGAGAGCCAGGTGTAGTGGCGCACAAGCTCCGGCTCGCTCAGGGAGGGGATCCGAAGCGCTCGCTTTCGAGCCAGAGAGGGCGGAAGCCCATCGGCCCCTGCCGAGCGCGGGAGCGGGACGAGCCCGGCGTCCGAGGATCCGCTCCGCTCGACCTCGAAGATCGTCCTCATCGAGCACCTCCCAGGGCCAAGACGAGCCGGTCGATCTCCTCCGGCGTCCTCTTCTCCGTCACCGCGAACCGAAGGGCGTTCGGGACGCCGAGGGCGGCGAGCGGCTTGGAGGAGCCGACGAGGAAACCCGCCTCCTTCAGGCGGAGACGCGTTCTCTCCGCGTCCCCCGGCATGCGGACGGTGACCTCGTTGAAGAACGGGGCCTTGAAGGCGAGGGAGTAGCCGGGGAAGGTCGCGATCTTCGCCGCGAGGTCGTGCGCGCGCTCCCAGTTCAGAAGGGCGAGGTGGCGCAGCCCCTCCGCTCCCAGGCTGGCCATGTAGACCGTCGCCGAAAGGGCGCACAGGGCGGCGTTCGTGCAGATGTTCGACGTCGCCTTCTCCCGCCGGATGTGCTGCTCGCGCGTCTGCGCGGCGAGGACGTACCCGGTCTGGCCCGCGGCGTCCAGTGTCCGGCTGACGAGGCGGCCGGGCATCTGCCGGAGGTACGCCTCCCGGCTAGCGAACAGCCCGAGGAGCGGCCCGCCGAACGAGGGCGAGAGCCCGAGCGGCTGCCCCTCCCCGACGACGATGTCCGCTCCGAACGCCCCCGGCGGCTCGAGGAGCGCGCAGGCGATCGGGTTCGCCGAGACCACGAGGAGGGCCTCCCCCAGGCGCTCCTTCACGCCGGACAGGTCCTCGATCACGCCGAATGCGTTCGGCGTCTGGAGGACGAGCGCCGAGACACCCTGCGAAAGCGCGGACAGATCGGTCCGCCCGTCCGCTCCGCACGGCACCTCCACGAGCTCGATCCCCACCGCCCAGGCGTAGGTCGAGACGACGCGCCGCAGGTGAGGGAAGAGGGCGCGGCTGACGGCGACCTTCCCCTTTCGCCCGACCCGGTCCGCCATCAGGACCGCCTCGGCGAGGGCCGTCGCCCCGTCGTACATCGAGGCGTTCGCGATCTCCATCCCGAAGAGCTCGGCGATCATCGTCTGGAACTCGAACATCGCGGTGAGGGTCCCCTGGCTCACCTCGGGTTGGTAGGGCGTGTAGGCAGTGTAGAACTCGGAGCGGGACGCGACCTGCCCGACGACGCTCGGGACGTAGTGGTCGTAGACCCCGCCACCGAGGAAGGAGACGTAGTCGCCGTACCGGTTCGCGCGGGCGAGCCCCTGCGCCGCCTCCACGACCTCAAGCTCGCTCCGCGCCGGCAGATCGAGCGGGCGGAAGGAAGCGCGCACCGCCTGGGGGATGTCGCTGAACAGTTCCTCGAGGGATGAACGGCCGATTGCCTGGAGCATCGCCTCGCGGTCGGCGTCCGTGTTCGGGATGTAGCGCATCGCAGAGGAGCTAGCCCTGGAGGGAGCGCTCGTAGGCCGCGGCGTCGAGGAGGCCCTTCGCCTCGGAGGGGTCGGCCATCTTGAGGACGACGAGCCAGCCTGCCCCGTGCGGGTCGCGGTTCGCCGTCTCCGGGGCGGACTCAAGGCCCCTGTTCACCTCGACGACCTCGCCGGAGACCGGGGCATAGATGTCGCTCACCGCCTTCACGGACTCGACTGACCCGAGGGTCTCTCCCTTCTTCAGGCGGGTCCCCACGCGGGGAAGCTCGACGAAGACGATGTCACCGAGCTCCTTCTGGGCGTGGTCCGTGATCCCGACCTTCGCCCTCTCCCCCTCCAGGCTGACCCACTCGTGGTCCTTCGTGTAGCGGAACTGCGTCGGATAGCCCATGCTCCCTCCTCGGGGTGCGCGCTCGCGCGGATCGGGCGGATTATACGGAGGCAGACCCCTCCGCCCAACGTCGGCGCGCTAGAACGGGGCCTTCTCCTCGGCCGCCTCCGGGTAGAAGCTCGCGTACTCCTTGTGGAAGATGGCCGGGAACTTGCCGAGAGGGCCGTTGCGCTGCTTGGCGATGATGATCTCTGCCTCCGCCGCCGCCCCCTGCGCGCCGGCCGCCGCCTCGCCCTCCGGGGGCCGGTAGTAGTCCTCGCGGTAGATGAAGACGACGACGTCCGCGTCCTGCTCGATCGCCCCGCTCTCGCGCAGGTCGGCCAGGCGCGGGTACTTCTTCTCCTCGCCGCGGTGCTCCACGGCGCGGTTCAGCTGCGAGACGGCGATGATTGGGATGTCGAGCTCGCGGGCGAGCTTCTTCAACGATCGGGAGATGTACGCCACCTCCTGCTCGCGGACGTCGGTCCGCAGGCCCCCCTCTACGAGCTGGAGGTAGTCGACGATCATCATCCCGAGGTCGTGCTGCGACTTCATCCGCCGCGCCTTGGCCTTGATCTCGAGGATCGAGTTCGTCGTGTCGTCGACGACGATCGTCGCCTGCTGGAACTTGGAGGCGGCGTTCGCGAGGTCTCGCCACTTCGAGGGCTGGATGTACCCTCCGCGCAGCTTGTGAAGGCTGACCATGGCCTCGCCGCAGAGGAGCCTCTCCAGGAGCTGCTCCTTGGTCATCTCCAGGGAGAAGACCCCCACGGCGGCCTTCTCCCGCAGGGCGACGTTCCGCGCGATGGCGAGGGCGAGACTGGTCTTCCCCGTCCCCGGCCGGCCGGCGACCACGGTCAGGTCCGAGCGCTGCAGGCCGGAGGTCATCTCGTCGTACTTCGGAAAGCCGGTCGAGAACCCCCTCAAGGCGCGGCGGTTCGGGTCGTGGTGCAGGGCCTCCAGGGCGTCGATGTGCTCGTAGAGGAACTCGTTCAGGAGGTAGTAGGACTGCCCCTTCTCGTCGCGGCGCGAGACGTCGAAGATCATCGACTCCGCCTTGTCGAGGACCTCGTCCGTCTCCCGCTCCTCGTCGTAGCCGAGTTCGCTGATCCTCCCGCCGGTCTCGATCAGGGCGCGCAGGACCGCCTTCTTGCGGACGATCTCCGCGTAGTACTCCAGGCTTGCCGTCGTCGTCACCCGGTCGAGGAGCTCGTTTAAGTACATCCGGCCGCCGGCGCGCTCCATCTCCTCGCGCTCTTCGAGCCGGTTCGCCACGGCGACGATGTCCGCCGGCTCTCCTCGGTCGTAGAGCTCGTGGATCGCGCGGAAGACCACCCGGTGCGCGCGGCGGTAGAAGTCGTCCGGCTTCAGCCGGTCGAGGAGGATCGGGATCGTCGCGTCCGGCTCGAGGAGCGCCGAGCCGAGGACGATCTGCTCGGCCTCGATGTTCTTCGGGAGGTCGCGAACCGAGATCTTGTCTGTGGCGACCTGCTCCTCGTCCCTCATGGCGTCCGACCTCCGGCGGCATTATAGGCCCTCGTCCGGAGAAGGGGCAAGCGGATGAAGTTAAGAAAGGAAGGCCCCTTCCGCTTCGCCGCGCGTTGAAAGGGCTCCCTCCCCCGGCTATACTCCACGCTCAGCACCAAGCTAAGTCCACAGGGAGGTTGATCGTGGAAGTCCTGACGATGAAGGAGCTCCTGGAGACCGGCGTGCACTTTGGTCACCGAACGCGGAAGTGGAACCCCAAGATGGCGCGGTACATCTTCACCGAGCGCAAGGGGATCCACATCATCGACCTCGAGCAGACCGTCGAGATGTTCAAGAAGGCCTACTTCTTCGTGCGCGACCGCGTGGCGGCCGGCGACGAGATCCTGTTCATCGGGACGAAGAAGCAGGTCCAGTCGACGATCGCCGAGGAGGCGAAGCGCTGCGGCGCCCACTTCGTGAACCGCCGCTGGCTCGGCGGGGCGCTGACCAACTTCGCCACCATCAAGAAGAGCATCGACCGGATGCAGGCGCTGGAGCGGATGGTCGAGGAGGGGATCCTCGACCGGATCCCGATCCAGGAGGCGAACGCGATGCGCCGCGAGCTCGGCAAGCTCGAGCGGAACCTGGACGGACTCCGCCACCTCAAGAAGTGCCCAGGACTTCTGTACGTCATCGACCCGGACATCGAGGCGAACGCGGTGCACGAGGCGAACATCCTCAAGGTCCCCGTGATCGCCATCGTGGACACGAACTGCGATCCCGACCCGATCGACTACCCCATCCCCGGGAACGACGACGCGATCAAGGCGACGAAGCTCATCACCTCGCGGATCGCCGACGCCGTCCTCGAGGGGCGCGAGGGAAGACAGGACGAGCCCGAGGCCTCGCCCGCCGCGATGATGGCCGCCGCGGTCGCCGCCGTCACCGAGGAAGAGGCTCGCGCGGCGGAGGAGACGGCCGTCGAGGCCCCGATCGAGGAAAGGAAGTAGGAATGGAGATCTCAAGCGAACTCGTGAAGAAGCTCCGCGCCGAAACGGGTGTCGGGATCATGGACTGCAAAGGTGCCTTGCAGCGCGCGAACGGCGACCTCGAGAAGGCGAAGCAGCTCCTGCGCGAGGAGGGGAAGGAGCTTCTCGCTCAGAAGGGGCGCGAGGCGAACGAGGGGCGCGTCGAGGCGTACGTCCACCACAGCGGGAAGGTCGGCGTCCTCGTCGAGGTCGTCTGCAACACCGACTTCGCCGCGAACAGCGCCGACTTCCGCCAGTTCACGAAGGACGTCTCCATGCAGATCGCGGCGTCCGCGCCGCGCTACCTCTCCCCAGAAGTTGTTCCCCAAGCTGACCGGGATCTCGAGCGCGAGGTGTACCGCCACCAACTCGAGAAGGAAGGGAAGCCCGCGCACATCATCGACAAGGCCGTCGAGGGGCGCCTAGCGAAGTTCTACACCGAGGCCTGCCTCCTGAAGCAGCCGTTCATCAAAGACCCGACGGTCACCGTGGAGGACCTCCTCGGTCAGCTCCGCACGAAGACTGGGGAGAACATCCAGGTCAAGCGCTTCGCCCGCTACGAGGTCGGCGTCGGGGCATGAGCGCGCGGCCCTCTCGCCTCCTCCTCAAGCTCTCTGGCGAGGCGTTGAGAGGGGACGAGGGGGCCTTCTCACCCCCGGCGATCGAGCGGATCGCCCGCGAGATCGCCTCCCTCAAGGTCGAGCTCGGGATCGTCGTCGGCGGGGGGAACATCCTCCGCGGGGCGAGGGCTCCCTGGCTCGACCGCATCGAGGCCGACACCCTGGGGATGCTCTCGACCGTCCTGAACGGCGTCGCCCTCCGCGCCGCCCTGGAGGCCGAGGGACGGGAGGTCCTTCTCCAGTCGGCGTACCGCACCGAGGCAGCCGAGGGGATCTCCCCGCGGCGAGCGCGGGAGGCCCTGGCGAACGGCGCGATCGTCATCTTCGCCGGAGGAACGGGGAACCCCTTCGTCACCACCGACACCGCGGCCGCGATCCGCGCCGTCTCGATCGGAGCCACCCTCCTCGCCAAGGCGTCGAACGTCCCCGGTGTCTACACCGCCGACCCTCGCTCCGGCAAGAAGGCGAAGCTCCTCGCCAAGCTCACCCACGACGAGTTCCTGGCGGGCCGCTACGGCGTGATGGACCTCGCCGCGGTCGAGATCTGCCGCGAGAACAAGCTCCCGATCGCCATCTTCGACTTCAGTGCCCCTGACGCCCTGGCGGACCTCGTCGCCGGCAAGCGCGTCGGGACGATCATCGCATAGATCCTGCGTCGCTCACTCCGAGTTCAAGTCCTCTCGGGCGTAGACGCGGCCACGCGGCAACGGGCGGCAAGATGGGTGAGGAATGCCTCGACATGCTCCGCTGACATGTCCCTGGGGTGGATCCACTGGCCGGCCGTGTCGCGGTGGAAGCGCAGGAAGCGTTCGATCCACCGGATGTACGAGTCCTCCGTCCGAGGGGAGTAGTGCTTGGTCCGGCACACTTGGCGCGTTTGTTCCAAGAGCTTCATGGTTGTAAGATGGCGTGTGAGGATACGCTTGTCAATATGTGAGAGGATAAGTGGGCGAAAAAGCGGAGCGAAGGTGAGGATGGTGCGAGAACGAGCCCTGATGCTAGCGTGCGTGGCTGCGCACTAATCATGGTTGGGCGGCTCAATGTAAGTACAGATAGCAAGGAACAATAATCTATCAGAAGCAAAGTCGCCTGGATATGGAGGATAATATGGTTTGAACATCTAAATTCCACTCGGTAATAAATCAGTCAATAAACTAAGTGTTCTTGAAACAAAGGAGAGTACAGTTATGACAAAGACTTTCAATCAAATGGTGGCCGAGGCGATGGCTGAAGTACCAGTTATTAGTGCAGCAGAAGCTCATCGGAGGATGCAACAAGCTCCGAGGACTTTGGTGATTGATCCACGTGATGCGGCAAATATCCCTGTCACGGGTATCATTCCTGGGGCGATGAACATATCCTACGGCGCGTTGACTTATAAGGCGGATAATGAACTTCCCCCGGAATGGCGCGAACCAGAACTTGAAGACCGTTCCCGCCCAATCATTACGGCTTGCCAAACGGGAGAATTGGGAGCCCTGGCCGGCAAGCTCCTGAAGGATATGGGCTTTTCAAACGTCTCTATTCTTAAGGGTGGCACTCAGGCGTGGAAAGATGCAGGATTCCCAACTAAGTAGCCTGGCGAGGGATAATGACGTGCCCCCCGCAGACAGGTCCGGGTTTGAGGCTAGGGTCAAGGAGTTCAAGAGTAGTCCCGTAAGGGGTGAGGAAGTGGCCTCTTGATGGGCCGTTGCTCGCGAGGCCAAAGTGGACGGGCTGGATCTCGGTCTGCCGCGCCCCCATCCCCTCAAGGAATTCGCTCCGGCGATCCCGGGGCGGTTCACTTGCCAAGCTCGGGCAACGGTCCTTGACCGAGGAGTCGGGGTGTAGTCTCCGGGGGTCATCGCTCAGAGATCTCTCTTCATCAACTGTCTCAGCCTCAGGCAGGATTGTCGAAGGAAAGAGTGTAGAATCCTTCTATGAACGTGCCTGTGGCGGGCACAAAGCTCCTACTCCGGGTGAGCTCGCATTGGCTCGGTGCAGTGGCATCTGGTGCCCTGCTGCTCGCGGGCGTGCTGATGGGCTGCTCAGCGCCGAGCGGGGACTTCGGCGTATCCGCCTCACCGGCAGCGATCACACTGACGGCTGGAGGGACGGGCCAAGCGCGCATTAACGTGCTAGCGGTCAAGGGGTTCAAGGGGCGAGTGACGTTCGAGATCCAAGAGCCAGAAGAGAGCCCGATCAGAGCACGATTCGGCACTCCAGACTCCGCCATTCTCTACCTTTCGGCGGATACTACTGCGAGATCCGGCACTTATGGCTTTGCGGTGACCGCTCGGAGCAGAGGTCTCGAAAGAACGGTGCCTATCAGTGTGAGGATCAGGCACCCAGCGGAAACGTTCGCGGTCAGGGTCTCCACTAGCAGGGAAGGCAGAACACTCGTCACATTCTCCGTTGTTCTACCAGATCCAGGGGCTTTCGCTCTCTTCCAACTCGGGACCGTCCTCGGCATGGGCGAGAGCCACCGCGCGTCCGTCAGCGCGGCTTTCCCCTGCTACCTCCCAACGGGGCAGAAGACCGTAGGGGACTACGGTGACAACCCCCACGCAAGGACCGCGGGTCTCTTCAGTGGGGTAAGAGGCGGAGACATCGTCTCTCTGACTCTACTCGCTGATAGTTTCACGGGCGATCCATTCTACGTCGACGTAACATGCTACGAGGATTTCGTTATCAAGGTGCAGCGCACTGCCCCCACGACATTCGATACTCTGAGTGTCCTTACAGAAGCCGATCTCGCGGAGAAGAAGCCCCTGCCTGCGCCTTGGGGGACTGTGATCCTACGCGCTGCTCGGAGTCTTGGCGAGCGAGTCGTCTCCGAGAAGCTTGATGTTCTCGTCCGTGCACTTGACTACTCGAACAAGGACTGGCGCCGTACGGAGGATGCCTACCCAGTGCGGGTCTGGTTTGGAGGGCAGGAGACACTTGCCCTCGATTCCCTCTGGAAAGAGGCGGGGCGGTATCTGATCGTTGACGTCTGGTTTGCTGTCGAGCGTGTGCGAATCGAGTTGCTGGAGACGCTGATTCGAGAAGCGATCTTGGCGATGGGCAGCGCGATTCTGTCGAGTCAACTCACCGCTGAGGGCGCACCGTTTCGTCAACTCTGCATCAGAACGACCGGGCAGGCCCCGCCTTCCGCCCGACCGAGCGACATGAGCATTCTCAACTGGATCTTTGCGAGCCAGGAGAGAGAGGAGTACTGGTTCACTGTCGACGAAGTGGTCCAGGCTGCTACCGTCGCCCCGTCGCCCACCCCTCCATAGCGGCTTGCCCTCGAAATGAGGGCGGCGGGAGTTCAAGAGTAGTCCACTATGGGGTAAAGAAGTGGCCTCTTCATGAGGAGTTGCGCGCAGGCCAAAGTGGACGCGCTGGCCACGTTGGTTTGCCACGGGAGAGATTCATCGACCGCGCTGGGGCCTCCGGCGTGGGCGCTCGAATCCGCCACTCCCAGGTGAGCCGAGGCGCGGCTGGGCTGCCCACGCGGAGGTGGGCACCGTGCTCGGGCGGCAGGACCGAGACGCGGCCCTTGACTCCTCTTGCCGCGCTTGCCTCGGGGTCTGGTGCGGAGCTATCTTCCAGAGGCGAGTGAAGGAGGTGGGCTGTGAGAAGGGATGTCTTCGTCGTCTGTGTAGGTCTCCTCGTCCTACTTGCGGGATGTGACCTGTTCACGCCTCCGGTGCACACATCCCTGCTGTACGAGGAGACTTTCTCCGACCCGAGCACCACAGCCTGGCCTCAATTCGATAGGCCAGACTTGCAGTGCTGGGTCGCCGCCGGTCGGTACAACATGCTCGTGAAGGTGTCCGGCTATCCGAACACGTGGGAGTCGCCGGATCTCGTGCAGGTCTTCGACAACTTCCGGCTGGACGCTGACGTGATTGCTGTCTCAGGCACCGACGACCACGGCCAAGGAGTGATCTTCCGCAAGACCTATGCATCCGATTTCTACACCTTTGAAGTCCGCCCCCTTGGGACCTTCGCGCTCTGGAAAGACGTCGGCGATACACACACGATCATCCAAGACTGGACTACCTCAAGCGCGATCCACACGGGGAAGGCGGCGAATCATCTCACGGTGATTGCGGATGGAAGCCATCTCACGTTCTACGTGAACGAGACGAAGGTACTTGAGGAGACAGACACCTCTATCTCCGCTGGCGCGATCGGCTTCATCGTCAGCACCTACGCAGAGGGGAATGTCCACGTTGGCTTTGACAACCTGACCGTCTACTCCCTGGAGTAGGGGCGGCCTTCAAGTCCCTTCGGCAGCCGGTGGCGAGTGTCCATGAGACACTCCTTCGTACCCCGTATTGGGTGCTGCACGCACCGCTCAGGTCGTTAGGTATGACGAGGCCGTGCCGAGTTCGAAAGCAGTCCTCTACGGGGAGCAGGCGGCCTGCAATAGCGTTCTGGTCTGTAACGCAGCGTTCGAGTCCTCCCCGCTCCTAGGCTCACTGCGCCACACAGCCCGTCCGCGTAGCTAGGGCTTCATAGACCCCTGATCGGGTAGATCGGAATCAAGTAGAGCCACGAGCGGTAGCGCTGGGGATCGGCCGCCCCCACCCGGTGACTGAGGTCGAGGTCGTTTGTTAGGCCATAGTTCGAGTGCGCGCCGAGGGCGCCGAACCAGGCGGCGTCAAGAAGAACGCTTGTCGCAGGGACATTGGGGGCCGCGGCGGCGGCAAGAACCTCCGTCCAGTGGTCCTCGACAATGGCCGCGGCGGCGGCAAGAATCGAGCTCAGCCATTCGCTGCCGGAGTCCTCAGGGTTGTAGTCGACAAGGCCGCTGACATTGTCCCAATCGGGCCAGGCGCTTTGATCTGTTGCGCACGCGGCCTGGGCAACTCGAACGTTCGGGAGACCGCTCAAGTTGTCGATGAAGCTGCCACTGTGGCAGGAGCCGAGAAGGAAGTTGAACAGCGTGCCCGGGTGCTCGGCGAACTTGTCGTGGAACTGCTGCGCGGTGATCCACACGCCGCCAAGGCGCACGGCGTCGACGCCACCATGGGCAATGATGTAGATTGTGATCGGGCTGAGCTTCTTCTCAACCATCGCGTCAATCGCATCGAGAACGCCGTCGGCGTCGCCCATAACGAGGCCGTTCAGCTCCGAGAAGCCGGACTTGTAGGAGTTGAAGAACGCGAGGCCGTTGAAGTATGTGTCATTCGAGGCATCGAACAGACTCTCGTCCGGAAGGAGCCCCTGCACGATGAGGAAGCCCTCGCGCTGGACGCGAGAAAGGATGCCGAGATCGAACTCCATCAGCGCACCCGTGACCGAGCCGACCACGGCGTTTCCGGCGATGACGTGGTCATCCCCCGGGGCAACGTCGCGGAACTCATCGACCATCTCGCCGTTCACCCGAGGCCACCATACGGCGTCGATGACCTGGTGGGCGCCGGACCGGCCGACGAGGATGAATCTGACCGGATGCTCGTAGAACGCGCCGGGCGCAAGGTCGAGGAAGAACAGGAACGACTCTTCACCGATGGTCAGTCCCTTTGGCTTGGCCGCGGGTCCGATAGGCTGGCCGGGTGCGTCCTCCTCGATGACGCTGCCGGGCGGGAGCGCCTCGTCCATCCGAGCGCAGAGGAACGTCGCGCCAGCCGGGACGGCATCCGGCAAGACATCGTTAATGACGATGTCGATCGCCTCCGCAAGGTCCGTATCTACGTCCGGCTGCTGGAAGAGAGCGCACGAAGCGAGTGCGAGGGCAACGAACACCGCCCCAACGAGAACGACAATCCAGCGTAGCGCCATCTCGATCACCCCTTTTTCGTCACAGCGTAGTGCCGGCGAAACGCACCTGTCAAGTTCTCAGCTGCGCTGAGCCGCGGCTGGCGATCGGCACCACGGACCACGCAAGACGTACCTGGCAGACCTGACTGAAAAGGACTCGAACACCTATGGAGACTGAGGAGATGGAGGGTCCGGCGCCTCGTAGCTGTCGTCGTCGGTGATTGTTGCGGGTGCGTTGTAGGCCGTGCTCACGAACACAGTCTTGGAACTCGATACCCATCCCCCAGAGCACGAGTCCATCACATAGTGTGTTATGCGGTACGCGTGCCCCTTATAGAGCGTCTTGTAAACATAAAAATCTGGTGGAACGTATAATAGCAGGAGTGGGAATGTCAGCGGGGCACCAACAGTGCTGCCCGCGCACCACCCTCCACCCAGGCAATCGACCTCAGTACCACCTGCGGCTACCTCACACACACGCCAATAGCACAAGGCGCAGGCGTTGATGGCAACCGGGGTGGCAATACACGTGAATGACGGGAGGGAGGTGTAGTAGGGGACAACCAGTGTGAATTCCGCGCTGGCTGAGCTCCGACTTGAACACGCAAGCTGCACATCATCCAGATATACATCGTGATAATAGTGTGGCCACACGGACGTGGCTCTTGTGAGCCTGAACTCGATGCGATTGTATCCCAGTGCCGCGTCTGCCCCAGTCAACAAGAACGTTCCTTGGTAGTGCGTCCACGCCTTGATCGTCACAGAGGACGGCGTTGAGTAGACTACCTTCTCCATTGTACAGTCAGCGCCCTTTCTTAACACCACTTGTACAATGTTGAACGGGCTCGGCTTACAGTCGGTATCACCCGGATCCGAGCACGAAGGCAAGGACCGCGTCGGTCTCACTGTGTTTCTGTCAATCATCGAAGCGAAGAAGTCGACGGTGTAAGTGCCTGCACCCAAACAAAGAGCCAGGGTTCCTGTTACCGATGCGCCATAGGCGTCTAGAACGTCCGTCCCGATCCCAACATACCTATACCCTCCGTGCGGAGCTCGGGATCCCCACTTGTTTGGCACACTGACCTGACACAGCGGCCAGCTTGTCGTGGAGACTGTTGAATCGAAGAGGTCGGCCGCAACGGTTCCGCAGTTGCTGGCCCAGTCGGTCGCCTTCGTGATCTCCCCTTGCCCGGTGGGCGGAGTGCCGTCCTCGAAGCCGGGGTTGTTGATCAGATTCGCTCCACTCGGGATCTGCGCTTCGGCGGGCGGAGGGGCGATCCGGAGGCCGGAGTTATCGATCAGATCCGCCCCTGCTGCTGTACACGAAGCTACGCTGAGGCACATTAGCAATACAACTATCGGCATGCCGCTCATCTCCTTCGCGAGATCGGAACCTCCTCGCTTCACTTCAACGTCCGCTCTACCCATTCGCCGCCCGCTTCCCCTTGAATCACTGTGAATCACTGTGCCCGCTGATGGAGTTCTGTACGGCAAACTGGGCATCGATAGCACATACCTGCGTCGATCGTTCGGCCCTCCCATACCCGCGTTATCTATTCACCGACCACACCTACAGTACACTGATCATGCCCATCACGCCAAGAAGCTTCCGCCTATGCTGACACGCCCCCGGTGAACGGTCCAGTTCCAGAGCTGGTCTGGCTTGTCCTGCCCCTGCCCCGTCGTCGGGCAAGTGGCCTGACCGGGAGTTCAAGAGTAGTCCCGTAGGGGGTACCAGTCAGAACCGTACCGAGAACGTCATTGTGAAGGTTCCCGGCGCGCGGCCGTCTGGCATTCCTGTAGATGGACTGCCCAGGCAGGGAGAGGTCGTCTGCGGCAGGGATGGACACGGCAATCCTGCGGCGCGTGCCGGGCCGGCTGCCGCGGGAGAAGGGCTCAGCGGGGCGGGCGACGGACCATGAGCCACATCCGAAGAGTGGAGCTGGGGATGATGGCCTCGTGGACGACCTCGAACCCGCGCTTGGCGTAGAAGGCGACGTTCGCCTCGCTCTCGGTGTCGAGGTAGCAGGGGAGTCCGTCCTGGGAGGCCTTCTGGACGACGGGCTCGAGGAGGCTCCCGCCGATCCCCTGCCTCTGGGACTCCGGCGCGACGCCGAGGGCCATGAGGTACCAGTGGGGCCCCTTCGCGAGCTCCTTGTGGGCCCGGTCCACGAGCTGGAGGACGGTCATGGCGCGCCGCCGGTCACCCTTCGGGAACCTCATCACGGCGCGGGGAAGGGCCATTCCCGTGCGAACCTGCTGCCAGAGGGACATCCGGGCCTTGCCAGGCGCGATCCAGCAGGCGACCCCTTGCGTCGCGGGTGTCGTGTGGATCTCGCCATAGGTCTGCGAGAACCGGAGCACGCCACGCCAGAGCCGGTCGAGGTTCCCTGCCCGCTTCTCGACGTCGGGGAGGAGGAACGTCCACAGGGGATCGTCCAGGAAGGCGCGGGTGAGCGTCTCCGCCGCCGCGCGGAACTGCTCTGGCCGAAGTTCGACCACCTGGACTCGCTGGGGCACGTACACCCCCTCGGTTGGAGTTGCTCTCTCGCAGAGACGCCGGATTGTACGGCGGGCGCTCTACCCAAGGGAGAGGCGGCCGTGCGGCTGGCGAACGAGCACGAGCCAAGTGGCAGCGCACCGTGCCTTGTGCGGAACGCTGGTCTCGCATGGCCCGCCGGGGTAGGATTGGTCAGGGCTGCTCGGGCAGGCTGGATGCAGGAGGTGAGCGATGAGAAGCTGTCTCTGGATCGCGACCGTGGCGCTTCTCCTCTTCTCGACGACGGTGGCGGCGATCGGCGCGGCGCCAGCAGAGAGGGGGCCGTATGCGATCGCGGCGCTCTCGGAATCCCTGCGGGACGCGGATCGCGGCCGGACGATCGATTTCCTCGTCCTCTACCCCGCGCCCGGGCAGGCCCCGGCGCTCCCTGCCGCGCCGTTTCCCCTCATCGTCTTCAACCACGGGTTCCTGCTGAATGGCTCTGCCTATCGCTCCTACGGCGAGCACCTCGTCTCGCACGGGTTCGTCGTGGCGTTGCCGACCTGCCCGATGAGCCTCTTCGACCTGAACCACACGACCCTGGCGCAGGACGTTCGGTTCGTGATCGACCGTTGCCTTGCCCTGAGCGAGACGGAGGGGCACGCCCTGCACGGGCTCGTCGACCCGGACGGCATCGGGCTCTCGGGTCACTCGCTTGGAGGGAAGCTCGCCCTGCTCGAGGCGGCGAGCGACGACCGCGTCCGGGCGGCGGCGCTCCTCGACCCGGTCGACGGTGGGGGGCCGGTCGCACCGGACCCGGTTCGCTACCCGAGTGTCGCGCCCGAGCTCATGCCGCAGATCCGGATCCCTCTCCTGTTCGTCGGAGCGGAGCTTGGGGGAGAGGTCGTCGTGTTCACGGCCTGCGCACCGAGGGAAGAGAACTACCAGCGGTTCTTCGAGGCGGCGAACCCTCCGGCGATCGAGGTGACGCAGATCGAGGTCGGGCACGCTCAGTACCTCGACCCGGGGGCGAACGCCCTCGCGGTCGCGAGCTGCGCGCAGGGAGACGTGCCGGGAGAGTGGGTCCGCTCGGTCTCGGCCGCCTACCTGACGGCGCTTTTCCTCGGCACGTTGAAGGGGGACGTCGCGGCCCTCGTCTGGCTCGACGAGAGGCTAGGCGAGGACGAGGCCGCGGGCAGGATTCGAGTGCGCAGGAAGTAGCTCCTTCGGGCTGCGGGGGCTTGTTCGGGGGGCACGGGTGGCCTATGGTCGGGGCATGATGCGCCTCCGTGGGGGGTCCTGCTTCGCTCTCGTCTGCCTCCTCCTCGCCTGGTCTCTCGCCGGCCCAGGCTCCTTGAAGTCGTTGCCGGCAGCGCCGCGGATCGGCGACACCTGGGTCCGCCCTGCCGACGGGATGGTCATGGTCTACGTCCCGGGTGGCGAGTTCGAGATGGGGACGACCGAGGCCGGCCTGCGCTACGCGCGGGAGCTGTGCAAGGAGGCGTGCGGCCCGTTGGCCGTCGCGGTCTGCCAAGCTGCGGCGTTCGCGGACGAGCGGCCGGCGCACCGGGTCACCTTGGACGGGTTCTGGATCGACCGGACCGAGGTCACGAACGGTCAGTACGAGCGGTGCGTCGAGGAGGGCGCCTGCACGCCGCCTACGGAAACGGGTTCTTTCACCCGGGCGAGGTACTACGGCGAGCCGGCCTACGCCGACTACCCGGTCGTCTGGGTCACCTGGAAACAGGCGGTGGAGTACGCGGCCTGGGTCTGCGCGCGGCTCCCGACCGAGGCGGAGTGGGAGTACGCGGCGCGAGGCCCGGAGAGCCGGATCTTCCCGTGGGGGGACGCGTTCGACGGGGTCCGCCTGAACTACTGCGACGCCGCGTGCGCGGCGGGACCGAAGGATCTGACCATCTTCGATGGCTTCGCCGACACGGCGCCGGTCGGGAGCTTCCCCGCCGGCGTGAGCTGGTGTGGAGCCCTCGACCTCGCCGGGAACGTGCGGGAATGGGTCGCCGACGGGTACGGGCCGTACACGGCCGGACCGCAGTCGAACCCCCGGGGTCCGGAGGCGGGTGAAGCCCACGTCCCCAAGGGGGGGTCGTGGCTCGACCGACCGGACGACGTCCGCGGCGCGAACCGCGGGGCGAACGCGCCCGACTACTCCGAGCACAAGGTCGGCTTCCGCTGCGCCCTGGATGCCGCGCCCTAGCCTTCGCGCGACCTCGAGCCGGCGAGGCCCCCTGACGACTGACCACCCCGCCCAGGCAGCGCGTCCCCTCCGCTCCGCCTCGCCGTCCTTCCCGCGCTCTGGTCCTTGCCGTAGGGTCTCTCCGCCGGCACGGAAGGGCCGGGGAGATGAGGGATGAACGGATGAAGCCGGCGGTGGGAGCGCTCCTGCTCGTGTGGGCCCTGTTTGGCGTCGGGGCCCTGGTCTTCTCACCAGCCCCGACGTCGAGCCGTCCCGCGGTGGACTTCGCGGACTACCAAGCCCTGGAGACGGCGCGAGAAGGACTCCCGGGGACGCGAGCAAAGCTCGAAGCCCTCGCAGCGCGAGAGGACGGGGTCGGATGGCAGGCGCGGATCCTCTCCGCCCATGCCCACGCCGCGTACGGGGAGTTCCAAGAGGCGGCGGCGGACCTGCGCTCGGCGGTCGACCTCCGCGCGACGACCGACCTGCGTCGCGAGCTCGCGATCGCCCTCGAGGCGGCCGGAGACCGGAAGACCGCCCAGGCGGAGTGGGAGAAGCTCCTCGCCCGCAGCGAAGCGGTGGAGGCGGTGCGGCGCCTGGAGACCGACTCCGTCCGCCTCGCGTCCCTCCTCGTCGGAGCGGGGCGGTCCTCGGATGCGCTTCCTCTCGTTACCCCCCCGGCGACCGCACCGGCGCGCCTCGTCCGGGCTCGGGCCCTCGCGGGCCTGGGGAAGCACGCCGAGGCGGCCACGGAGTTCGGGCGCTACCTCACCGGCCGGACGGGAGAGAACTCGGTTCGGCTCGAGTACGGACGAGCCCTGGAGCGGGCTGGGGAGAAGGAGAGGGCCCTCGCCGTCTACCGCGGGATGGGGACGGCCGGCGCGTACCGTGAGGGGACGCTCCTCGAGGGGATGGGAAGGACGAGGGAGGCTGCGGAGGCGTACCTCGTTTCCCCGGACGCCGAGGCACGTTGGCGGGCGGGTCGACTTCTCGAGACGCTGGGCGAGGAGGACGCGGCCCTTGCTGTCTACCGCGAGCTTGCCTCCGGGACGCACCGCGTGCGCGACGACGTGGCCCTGCGCGCCTACCTCCTGCACACGAAGCGCGGTGAGAGGACCGAAGCCGCGGCGATGGCGGTGCGACTCCCGCCGGCCTTCCAGTGGCTTCTCGGGACCTACAGCGCCCCGACCCCGCCGGCACCCGCACCGATCGTGCCGACCCCCCGTCCCGTCCGGACGGCCGACCTCCTCCTGGAGAAGGAAGGGTTCGACTGGGCGGAGGCGGAGCTCGACCTTGCGCTGCGCACGGCGACGGCGGAGGAGCGCCTCGCGATCGGCGCGTGGTACGCGCGCCAGGGCCTCTACCGCTCCGGATTCAAGATCGGAAGCGAGCTTCTTGCGAAGGCTCCCTCGCGCGAGGCGTACGAGCTCGCCTACCCCAGGGCATGGTGGGAGGCCGTGTCGCGCTACGCGACGGAGTACGGGGTCGACCCGCTTCTCGTCCTTGCCGTCGTCCGCGAGGAGTCGAACTACTCACCGACCGCGGTCTCCTCGTCGAACGCCCTGGGCCTGATGCAGCTCCTCCCCTCGACGGCGAAGTGGATCGCGCAGGACAAGCTTGGGATGACGTACCGCGAGGAGGACCTCTTCCAGCCTGAGACGAACATCCGCCTGGGGGCCTGGTTCCTCGGCTTCCTCCTCCGCCAGTTCGGCGGGGACCTCGGAAAGGCGGTCGCTGGCTACAACGGCGGTCCCGGCGCGGTGGAACGGTGGTCCGCTGCGGCAGGGGTGAAGGCGCCGGCCGACCTCCCGGGCGCCCTCGGGTCAACCGAGACGCGCGAGTACCTGTCCAAGGTCCTGGACACCTGGCTCACCTACCGCTGGCTCTACGCGGACGGGGCCTCAAGCTAGTTCGCGTAGGGGCGGGCGCGGAGCCGCCGGCTCGCGCCGAACCTCCTCGCCTCACGCTGCCACATCCAGTTCCCGACGATCCTGTAGAGCCAGGCTGGGATCGGGTTCCGGTCGATGAGGGCGAAGGCCTCGTCCGGGACCGGCTCCCCTGCGGCGATCGCCCGGGCGACGAGGTCGAGCGCCTGGCGGGGCAACGGCGTCCGGTTCGCGCCTCCGCCGAAGGCGAGCCCGCCCAGCCACTCCCAGTCTGCCTCGGCCGCGAAACGCTCCAGGATGGCGAGCGCCGTCTCGTTCTGCGCCCCTTCCGGGAAGCCGCACTGGACGAGGGAGAAGAGCCGGACCCGGCCGGCGCCGACACGCCGGGCTGCGATCGTCTCGAGGAGGGCGATCACGGGCGCGGCGAAGGAGTCGACGTACAGGGGAGCGAAGAGGAGGACGATGTCCGCGCGAGCGATGGCAGCCAGGGCGTCCTCGATCCCTTCTGCCGACCGAACGGCTGTATGGACGTGCACCTTCTCGACAGTGAACCCTCGCTCTTCGAGGCCGGCGAGGAGGTGGCTCCCCAGGCGGCCGGAGGTGCTCCGGTCGATTCCCCTGGGGCTTCCGACCAGGAGGAGGGCCCTCTTCTCCGTCATCTCGTTACCGCCTCGACGAGGGCGCCGACCTGGGCGCGGACCTCGCCCCTCCCCTCGCAGGAGACGACCGTGGCCGCGACGCGCGGGCTCTGCAGGTTGAGGGCGTTCCGCTCGACGAGCGTCTTGAAGATCCGCTCCGCCTCACGGTCTGGGCGCGGGAGGGACCCCAGGCCGGCGAGAGAGGGGGGACGGGCATAGCGCCTTGCGTGGTGGGTCTCTCCTCGGTAGCGCTGTTCGAAGGGGGAGAGGTTCGGGATCATGCGGTCGAGGGCTCCCTTGAGGAGGGACGAGTACCCGCCGAAGGTCACGGGGGTGAAGAGGATGAGGACGTCGCTCTCTGCGACCGCCCGCGCCACCCTGCGGGCGTCGTCGTCGATCACGCACTCCCCTGGGGTCCTGATCCAGCAGCCGAAGCACCCAAGGCAGGGCGCGATCGCGATCTCGCGCAACGTGAAGACCTCCGTCTGAGCCCCTGCCTGCGCGAGGGCCCCCAAGAGAGAGGGGAGGAGCCCCGCCTTCTCCTCCTCTCTCCATCCGTCCAGGATGACCGCGTTCATGGTCTTGAGATCCTAACCTGCGCTGGGCGGGCGGCCAACTCCGGGCCGGCGCCCGTGCCCTACGCCGCGCGTCGCCGCAGGCGGCGCAGGATCTTCAGGCCCTCGAACCAAAGGATGGTCGCCCCCCCGGCTCCGAGGCAGATCCCCAGGTCATTCGGATGAAGGGTCGCGAAGTGGAAGAGGTCGCGCAGGCCCGGCACGTAGAGGACGGCGGCGAGGACGGCGAGCGCCCCGCCGAGGATGGCCCAGAAGGCTGTGTTCCGTGAGCGGAGGGAGGAGAAGAGCGTCCGCGTCCAGGAGCGGTTGGAGAGAATCAGGCCGAGGTTGGCGAAGACGAGGGTCGTGAAGGCCATGGCACGGGCTTGCTCCTCCCCCTGACCGCGGTAGAAGGCGACGAGGAAGGTGGCGAGGACGACCCCGAGGACAAAGAGCCCCTGCACGGCGCTCACGAGAAGCATCCTCCGCGAGAAGAGGGGCTCGTTCCTCCCTCGGGGGGGGCGGTCCATCACCGTCTCCTCCTCCGGCTCGACCTCGAAGACGACGGAACAGGACGGATCGATGACGAGCTCCAGGAAGACGATGTGCACCGGGAAGAAGACGATCGGCCAGCGGAAGAGGACGGGGAGGAGGGACATCCCGGCGATCGGGAGGTGGATCGCCACGACGTAGGCCATGGCCTTCTTCAGGTTGTCGAAGATCCGCCGGCCCATCCGCACGGCGCGGACGATCGAGGAGAAGTCGTCGTCGAGAACCACGATGTCCGCGGCCTCGCGCGCGACGTCCGTCCCGCGCGCGCCCATCGCCACGCCGATGTGCGCGGCCTTGAGAGCGGGGGCGTCGTTCACCCCGTCGCCGGTCATGGCCACGATCTCGCCGTTTGTCTTCAATGCCTGGACGAGGCGGAGCTTCTGCTCCGGGACGACGCGGGCGAAGAGGTTCACTGTACGTACGCGTTCCGCGAGCTCGCCGTCGGAAAGGCGGTCGAGGTCGGGTCCGGTCAGGACCCTGGCCACCGGAGAGAGGCCGATGTCGCGGGCGATGTGCTGCGCAGTGACCGGATAATCGCCTGTGATCATCACGACACGGATCCCGGCGCGCTGGCACTCGCGGATCGCCTGAGGGACGGTCGGACGGACGGGGTCGGCGAGCCCGACAAGGCCGAGGAACTTGAAGTGGAAGTCGTGCTGTTCGCCGGGGAGAGACTCCTCCCCGAACCGTGCCTTGGCCACCCCGATCACGCGCAGGCCGTCCGCGGCCATGGCGTGGACGTCGCGCGCGAGGGCTTCGCGCTCGGCCGAGCCCAAGTGGCACAGGTCGGCGAGGGCCTCAGGCGCCCCCTTGGTGGCGATGACGTACTCGCGTCCGCCGGGAGAGCGCCAGACCTGCGACATCGCGAGCAGCTCCGGGCAGAGGGGGTACTCGCGGACGAGGGTCCAGTCGTCGTGCAGGTGCTCGGTCTGCGCGAGGTAGCGCAGGCCGAAGTCCTTGAACGCCCGTTCCATCGGGTCGAACGGGTCGCGCTGGCTCGCAAGGATGCTGAACTCCACAACCTCGTGGAACGTCTCGGGCAGAGACCCCTCCGGGTTGACGCTGACGTCGCGGGAGGCGCCGCTGGCCTGGATCCTCGCCACGGTCATCCGGTTCTGAGTCAGGGTCCCGGTCTTGTCGACGCACAGGACGGTCGCCGCACCGAGCGTCTCCACGGCCGGCATGCGCCGCGTGAGGACGTTCGCCCGCGAGATCCGCCACGCCCCGAGGGCGAGGAAGATCGTCAGGACGACCGGGAACTCCTCCGGCAGGATGGCCATGGCGAGGGTGATCCCGGACAGGAGGCCGTGCAGCCAGTCGCCGCGCGAGAGGCCGTAGCCGACGACGAGGAGGACGCACAGGAAAAGCCCGATGAGGGCGACGTTGCGCACGACGCGGGAGGTCTCGGCCTGGAGCGGGGTCCTCTCCTGCTTCATCGTAGCGAGGGCCTTCCCGATCCGCCCCATCTCCGTGCGTGGGCCCGTCGCCCGGACCTCGGCCACCCCCTGGCCGCGCACGACGAGGGTCCCGGAGAAGAGGAACGGCTGGTCGTCCCCGCCGGGTCGCCCCATCTCCTCCCCGGCGGGGAGGACGACCTTCCGCACCGGGACGGACTCCCCGGTCAGGAGGGACTCGTCGACGGAGAGGGCTGTCGACCAGAGGAGGACGGCGTCCGCCGGGACGCGGTCGCCTTCGGAGACCACGACAACGTCGCCGCGCACGACCTCGCGGCCCGCAATCCGCTTCTGAACCCCATCCCGTAGGACGAGGGCACGCGGGCTCGACAGGTCGCGCAGGGCCTCCAGGGCGCGCTCTGTCTTCCGTTCCTGGTAGACGGTGATCCCCATGATGATGAACACGAACCCAAGGAGCATCAGGGCTTCCTGGATGTCTCCGAGGACGAGGTAGATCGTCCCGCAAGCGACGAGGAGGAGGAACATCGGCTCGCGGAGGACCTCCAGGACGACGTGGACGAGGCCGCTCTTCCGAGCCGAGGGGATCTCGTTCGGGCCTTCCTCACGAAGGCGGTCCGCGGCTTCCTTGTCGGACAGGCCGCGTACGCCCGTAACGTCAAGCTGTTCAGCCATGCCTTCTCTGCCTCCCGCGAGAACCCCGGCAGTTTAGCATCTCCTGTGCTGGTCCCGCCACACCACGAAGCGGAGAGGGACGTACGGGCTTGCCCCTTCGCCGCCCCCGACCTACAGTCGCGGTAGGGAGGCTCGAGTGCGCGAGACGAACCAGAGGAAAGAGGCGAGACCGCCGGGGAAGGCCCGGACGTGGGGTGCGAGACGCCTCGCCCGCGCTCTCGCCGACGTCGCCTTCCTCGGCCTCCTCGCGCGTCTCCTCGTCGCGCCGCCCTGGCTCGAGGTCGCGGTCCTGTGCACGGTCGCCTCAAGCCTCCTCCTCTACGGGGGGGCGCTTCTCGCCATGCGGCGGCACCGGCCGTTCGCCCTCGGCCGGGTCCCCGCCTTCGTTCTGAGCCTCGTCGGGGTCGCGCTTGCCCTGTGGTGGGTCCGCGAGGCGACGACCTTCGGGTATCCGCCGGTCTGGCAGCGCGCCGCCCAGGGGACGGCGTTCGCCCTCTCCTTCGCCATGGGTGCCCTGCTCAGTCGCGCCAGTCCAAAGAGCGGGGTCCTGTCCGGGGTTGTCCCGCTCGCTGCCCTCCTCGTCCCGCTTTCGGTGGTCGGGCTTCTCTCCTTCACCCCACTCGGGCCGACTGTCTGGCGGACGCCGGACTACGTCGCGATCGAGGCGCAGTTCGCCCCAGGCGGGAAGACCTTGCTCGTCCGTGCCGCGGAGGGGCCGCTCTTCGCGCTCGACGCCCGGACCGGGCGCGCGGTCGCCCGGACGTACGCCTCGTCCTTCTCCGAGCGACGGGAGGTCCTCAAGGAGTCGCTCCAGAGCTTCGCCCTCCTGCCAGAGGAGCCTGAGATCGCGGTCGCCGCCCTCGTCTCCACGAGTCGTCTGCGGACCTTCCGCGCTGAGCTCGGGGGGGACCTGCGCGCCGACGTGCGGGAGGATCTCGCCTTCCCGCAGGGTGAGATGCTGGAGATCGTCGCCCGGCCCGACGGGGCGCGGATCATCCTCTTCGAGTCCACGGAGGGGGCGGCAGTCGGCCTGTGGGACAAGAAAAACCTCCTCGTCGCTGGGCCGCACCGGCTGCCTGGCCTCTCGACGAAGACCGCGGTCAGCCCGGACGGGACGCTCCTTGTCTACGTGAGCCGCGACCTCGCCGACCAGGGCCTCGCCGTCGTCGACCTGCGCAGCGGGAGCTTGCGCAAGATCGACCTTCAGGCTGAGTTCTCCCGTCTGGGAGGAACGTCGGAGGACTACGTCGCCGCGGTCGCCCTCTCCCCCGACGGGAAGGAGGCCGCCTTGGGGGTCTCCTGGCACGCCGACCCGACACCGGGGCTCCTGTGGCGGGTGGACGTGGGGAGCGGGAAGGTCGTCGACCGGCTGGCGCCCGGGAACGCCGGGCGTCCGGTGCTCGCGCTCTGCTACACCCCGAACGGCCGCTTCCTCGCCTACACGTCCTCGGGAGAGCGCTGTGGCCTCGTCCTCCACGACCTGACTCGCCGGATGGAGGTCCTGCTCCCGCGCAGCGAGCGCTGCTACGGTGCTCTCACCTTCTCCCCCGACTCGCGGCGCCTCGTCGCCCTGCGGGGGGACGAGATCGCTCTCTGGCGCGTCCCCCGCTAGCGTCGGGCGTGCCGCGGTCCTCTCCGGCGCGCTATAATCCCCTCCGCTTGGGATGGAGAAGGGAGGGAGACGGATGGCGAAACGGTTCCTGCGCAGTCGGACCGACCGGATGCTCGGCGGGGTCTGCGGCGGGCTCGGGACATACCTCGACGTCGATACGACCGTCGTCCGCCTCGTCTTCGTCGTCCTGGCGGTCGCGACCGGCGTCGGCGTCCTCGCCTACTTCGTCCTCTGGCTCATCGTCCCCGAGGAGGCGAAGGCGGAGGCGACCCCGGCGGAGACGGTGAAGAGCGGGGCGGGGGAGATCGCGGAGAAGGCGCGCGAGATGGGGACCGAGATCGCGCGGGCGGCGCGTCGTTTCCCGTCGGCGCCGACCGTCCTCGTCGGGCTCACCCTGGTCGTCGTCGGTGCCGCCCTCCTCCTGCACAACCTGGGGATCCGGTGGCTCACGTGGCTCCGGTTCGGGGTCGTCGGGTCGGCCCTCCTGATCGTCATCGGGGTTGCCCTCCTCTGGCGCAGGGCGAAGGGAGACTGAGATGAGGAAGGGCGTCTGCTGTGGAGGCTTCGTCCTCCCGATCCTGGTCATCGCAGCGGGGGTCCTCCTCCTTCTGAACACGCTCGACGTGGTCGGCTGGTCGGTCTGGCGCTGGGTGGCGCGGCTGTGGCCCGTCCTCCTGATCGCGGGCGGGGCCCTCCTCCTCTGGGAGCGGACCGGGCCGAGGGAGGGCTAGATGGCGCGACGGGGCAGCTTCACCTTCCCGATCCTCCTGGTCGCCCTCGGGGTCCTACTCCTCCTCAGTAACCTCGGCGTCCTGCCGTGGGGGGCGTGGCAGGAGATCGTCCGGCTCTGGCCGGTCTTCCTCATCGCTCTGGGGATCGACCTCCTCTTCGCCCGCCGTGGCGGGCGGGGGTGGATCGGCGGGGCGATCCTCGTGATTGTGGTGCTGTTCGCTGCCATGGCGATCTTCGATGCCGCCGCGCCGGCGGGCTGGACGGTCCGCGAGCAGGCGGCGATCGAGGAGGCGCTCCAGGGAGCCACAACGGCCGCGGTGTCCCTCGTGTGCGGGGCGGGACCGGTCCGGATCAGCACGGGGAGCGACCCGGCCCTCCTTGCGTCGGGGACCGCAGACCTGCGCTGGGACGAGGACCTCGAGACGAGCCGCGCGGACGCCGATGGCCGGGCTGTGCTTCGGGTCGAGCGGAGCGCCCACTTCCCGTTTCACGTTGTCCGGTCCGGTGGACGGTTCGACGTTGCCCTGAACCCATCGGTCCTCATGGATCTTGACGTGCGCATGGGAGCGGGCTCAGCCTACCTCGACCTCTCAGGACTGACGCTGCGGAAGGTCGAGGTCCACGCCGGGGCGGGCGAGGCGACGGTCGTCCTCCCGGATCGCGGGACGGTGACCGCGCGCGTCGAGGGCGGCGTGGGACAAGTGACCGTGCTCGTGCCGGAGGGCGTCCCTTTGCGGGTCGTCGCTGAGGGCCTGGGCAAGGTCGAGATCCCCGACGGGCTCCTGAGCGACGGGCACGCCCACGTCTCCCCGGGCTACGACGCGGCCGGGACCCGGATCGACCTTGAGGCGCACGTGGGGATCGGCCACCTCGTCGTGCGGCGCGCCGCTCCGTAGGCGGTCCGGGGCAAGCGATCCTCGCGGGCTACCCCCTCCACGCCTGCCAGAAGCGGCGCGGGGTGAGGCGGGCCTCGACGTTTCCGTTGTCGATCGTCAGTCGGAAGTCCATGACGTGCGTCCGGCCGGTCTTGACGTCGGTCAGGGTGCACACGGCGGTGGCCCGGCCCTTGAGTCTCCCCTGCTCGAAGGAGAACTCGATCGTCCCCACCTGGATCTCCTTGACCACGAGCACCGCGTCCGCTTGCCTTCGGTCAGGAACGATGGTGATGTGGCGGTTCCCGAAGGCGATCTCGAGCCCCTGCGTGAAGGGATCCTCGATCACGTCGCGCTGAGGAGCCGACTGCCAGTCGGGCGGCTCAACGGCGACGGCCTGCACCCCGGCGAGGGGGTCTCCTGCTGGCCAGAGAATGACGATCAGGGCCGCCACGACGACGACCGCCAGCACCCCGAGGGCGATCTTCCCGTTCCGCGACATCCCCTACCTCCTGGCGCGAAGCCGCACGATCGGTCCGCGTCTGCGCGGTGCGATCATACGGCGTGGCAGAGGGAGGAGCAACGGGCCCGGGTTGGCGACCCTCCGTCGGGGTGGGTAGACTTTCCCCATGCAGAAGACAGAGCGCGCCAAGTTCGTCCTCTACTCGATCTCCCTCGCCGCCGGGGCGGCTCTCTTGGGGGTCGTCTTCGGATTCCTCGTCCGGCGGCCCACCGCCCAGACGGCGACCATCATCGTCCTGGTCGGAGTCCTCCTCCTTGCGATCGCCGTTGTCGTCCTCGCCTGGGACGGGAAGAAGGGGCATCCCTCCGGGAAGAGGAAGTGAGGGCGGGTCGCGGGTCATCCTGTGCGCTCGCGTCGTAGAGAGGAGGAAGAGTAGCTGCGCCCCTACTGTCCGGTGCACCCCGAGCACTGCTCCGGATTCCCCAGCCGGTAGCTGCATTGGCTCGCGATCTCGCCCGCGGCGTCGAACAGGGCGGCCGTGTCGGACTGTCCGTTGCTCCAGATTCCCCGGGCTAGGCCGAAGAAGAACCCGCCCCACTCGGGGTGCGGCTCATTCGTGTAGACCCGAACGGTCGCCCCGGGCTGGAGGATGATGCCCTTGAACGTGAAGCTGGGGGTCGGGTGAGACAGGTTTCGCAGCACCCACCCCGCGAGATCCTGGGCCTTCGTCCCAACATTCACGATCTGGACGTACTCGTCCGCCTCACGCAGGACCTGACTCCCAGCGTAGTAGACGCAATCGATCCGGACGTCGGCGACCGCGGGCACGATCACCTGCCGGCACTGGGTGCCGGTCCCACCCGCGTTGTCGGCGACGATCAGGCAGATCCAGTAGGTCCCGGGAGCGGCGTAGGAATGCCGGGTCATCGGGCCTGTCGTTGTCGTGCCATCGGAGAAGGTCCACACGTAGGAGACAATCGTCCCGTCCGCGTCCGTGGACCCTGAGGCGTCGACAGAGATCGCCTCGCCCGGAGTGGGCTCGGATGGTGAGAACACGAAGGAAGCGTTCGGCTTCTCGTTCGACGTCGGTGACGGTACGAAGCAGGCCGACTCGACCACCACCGTCCCGCTCATGTCTGTCCTCCACACCGTGGCTCCCAGCGCGTCCAGGCGCGCGAGGACTGCCGGGCAGGGGTCTCCCCCCCCGGCGGGGTTGACGACAGCCATCTCGGGGGCCACCGCGTTGAGGAACGCGCCAGAGCTCGAGGCGCAGCTTCCGTGACTGGCGACCTGAAGGACTCCAGAGCGCAGGGGGAGCCCGGAGAGCAGAAGGCCGTTCTCGGTCGCGGCATCGATGTCGCTCGTGAACAGGAAGGACGTCGGGCTTGTCCCGAGCGTCCCGGACGGGCCCTCGGGACAGACTACCCGGACGACGATCGAGCTCTCTGCAGGGTCACTGCCCGCGAGCGGGTCGGGGTTCAGGACCTCAAGGGTGAGGGCGCCTACCTGCAGCCGGTCCCCTCGGTCAACCACGGCCCGCCGTGCCTGCGCGGTCGTGATGGCCTCGCCGAAAGACCGGAAGGGAACGCTGTCTGTTGCCACGCCGCTCGTCGCCACCTGATCCACTCTCAGGGACCTGAGAACGTCGATCAGTCCCCCGATGTGTTCCTCGCGCCCGTTCGTGGCCACCACGAGGTTGAGGCGCTCGACTCCCAGGCCCGAGAGATAGTCGGCCACGCCGGAACCCTCACCGCCGCCGTCAATCAGGACGGTCTCGCCCGTGGGGCCGACAAGGAGGCTCGCGTCTCCCCGGCTGACGCTGATGAAGTGGATCTGGACAAGGGGCGTGGGG
>Ga0315288_10001688_pt1 | contig 28604 bp, 33 predicted proteins | sample YL17G11_20_MG_FD_203454 | JGI IMG/M metagenome (GOLD analysis project Ga0315288, IMG submission 203454) | Sediment microbial communities from Yellowstone Lake, YNP, Wyoming, USA - YL17G11_20 | ecosystem: Environmental > Aquatic > Freshwater > Lake > Sediment | place: USA: Wyoming | collected... | reverse complement strand
CTCTGGCTCCGGTACCGAGTTTGGAGTGGATTTTAATGGCGACTGGGAAATCGACACTTTGCGCACTTGTCGTCTTGGAACAGTAACCGTGAATCTGCCTCGTATCGCATATGAATGTGAGAAAGACAGACAGAAGTTCCTTGAGGTTCTCAGAGAGAGACTTGAGTTGGCTGCACGGGCTTTGGACATCAAATATGCGGCATTGAGGCAGCGTGGTGAGGGCTTGCTTCCCTTTTTGATGCAAAACGCGAACCCTGACCGATATCTTAGGTTCGACAGCGCTGTTCACATGATAAATCTGGCCGGCTTGAAAGAAACTATGGAGTCGTTTTTCGGAAAAAATGTTTCTCAAGAGGGTTCCGCTAAACTGATTGAGGACTTGACAGAGTGTGTTTCAAGCTTTGTTCGCAAGGCTGGTAAGCGACGGGGAAGGCGGTTGCTTTCAGCCATGTTGCCTGATCATGAGGCTTCCACGAGATTAGCACAGCTGGACATTGACAGGTATGGTGTTGGAAAAGTGAAGTTTTCAGGAACCAGAGAGAATCCCCACTATTCTACATTCAGCGAATTATCCGTTCAAGACAAGCAGATCTCATCAGATGTGCTTTCTGGAATACACAAACTGCGTGGGCTGTGTACGGGTGGAAGCTTGATCGTTGTGGAGCTTGGGGAAAGCGAGTATGATCCAGATGAGCTTTTGTCGTTGACCAAGCAAATCACCGAGTGTGGCGGCTTAGAGTTTTTTACTTATAGTCGCAGGGTGACTTACTGTGCAAATTGCAGACAGAGCTGGCTAGGCATGCTGCGGAAGTGTCCATCGTGCGGAGCAGTTAGCAGTTTGAAAGTCTATGACCGTTACAGTCCACAGTGAGTCTTAAACTCACTATGTGAGTGGGATGTTACTTGGCGCCAAGTATCAAGGCCAAGAGAGCCATTCTGACTACGATGCCGTTCCAAACCTGTTGGAAGTAGCGTGCATACGGAGTGTTGTCCACCTCGGCGGCTATTTCGTCTATGCGGGGCAGTGGATGGAGAATGATCAAATCCTTCTTTGCCTCACTCAGCGCTTGTAGATTTATCTTGTATGATCCTTTTACTTTGACGTATTCAGCAGGGTCAGGAAAACGCTCTTTTTGTATCCTTGTGACGTACAAAACATCGACAAGCGGGATTATTTTTTCGAGGTTTGACTTTTCTGTTACCGTTATCCGTTCCTTTATTGTCTGCAATACTTCACGTCGCATCTTGAGCGTTTCCGGTGAAATCAAGTACAGTTCGACATTGTACAGCGAGAGCGCGTAGGCTAGTGAGTGCACAGTTCTTCCATATCTGAGGTCTCCAACGAGGGCTATCTTCAGCCCGTCAATCTTGCCCTTTTCCTTGTTCATGGTGTACAAATCCAATAGGGCCTGCGTCGGATGCTCTTCTGCGCCGCTACCCGCGTTTATTATCGGCACTTTCGCAAATTCTGCGGCAAGCCTTGCGGCTCCTTCAAGCGGGTGCCTCAAAGCTATGACGTCAGCGTAGTTTTCCACTGTTCGAACAGTGTCTGCTAGGTTCTCGCCTTTTTTTACTGAAGCAATTTCGGCTTCTGCGAAGCCTATGGTGGAACCGCCCAACTTGTGCATGGCTGATTCAAAGCTTAATCTGGTGCGCGTGCTGGATTCAAAGAATAGGGTTGCAAGAATCTTTCGTCTGAGCAGGTCTGAGCCTTTTGCAGCTAAGGGCTCCATCGATTTTGCCGTCTTAAAAATCTGGTTGATCTCTTCGCGTGAGAAGTCTTTGATGGATATTATGTCTCTGCCTGTGAACGGCAAGCTTTCACCCAAACCAAGAACATTGCACCTACTAAATAACTTTTTACGGGGTATTATTGCAATTTAGGGGGTGTCTGTCACTTTCGTTTTCTGAAGAACATGAGGCCGTCTTTTTCGCAGATGTTCTTGAAGCCTACCTCTATCACGCGAGAAGCTTCCTGGGGCTTGTTATGTTTAAATCTTTTATCTGTGTTCTGGGTATAGCCTTTGTCGGAGGATACTGTATGAGTGAGACGGAATTGTACGTGTCCAAGATTAAGGATGGTACGGTTATTGATCATATTACTGGTGGGCACGCGTTGGACGTGATTAAGATCTTGGGGATAACTGGTCGTGAGAACAGAACCATTACTATAGCGATTAATGTGCCGAGCAAACGTTTGAGGACTAAGGACATTGTGAAGATTGAGGGCAGGGAGTTGAATCCTCAAGAGGTTCACAAGATTGCTTTGCTGGCCCCTCATGCAACGATCAACATTATACGTGACTACAAGGTTGCGAAGAAGCAGGAGGTCAAGCTGCCGAAGAGTATCGAGGACATTGTAAAGTGTGCTAATCCTGCTTGCATAAGCAACAGCAATGAGCCCGTGCATCCCAAGTTCTATATTGATTGCGATGAGCCCTTGTCTTTGAAGTGCCATTACTGTGGGTACATCATGGAGAAGAAAGACGTGCTTCAGCAATTCTAGTATAGTTGCTTTTTGAGGGCTCAAGGAAATATTTATATCGTAAGATATCATATTTAATTGCGAGAGGTAGCTACAGCAAACTGCATGTTGCGTATGGTGGGATCGAAATAATCGTAATTGGACCGTTGGAAATACTGGCCCTTGCCGTATGGACTTTTCTGGTGGGTTATGCAACTTGGTACTTTACATCAGCGAAGTCTAGTGCACCACTAAGCCCTGCTGAGGTAAAACTGTTGTGGAAGATTCACAAGCAAGACAAGAAATGCAGTGCAAGGAAAAAGCGCGAGATAAAACGGGGCAACAGGATAATCGGGTTTGAATGTAAATGCGGATACAAGCATATACAGAAACGGCATGTGGTAGCTGGTAAACCAAGCTTTTCGAGTAGCAAATAGGCCTTGACAGCTGAAACGAAAAACACAAGTGTTTATGGAGAACTCAACAGTTCTTGACTGAAGCCCGAGAACTGCTCAGTCATTTTTCTCGGAGGAGGATGGGCTGCCGTGATTTTTCGGCGGACTCTGAGTGTTCAATATTCGCTTTTCCAAACGATAGTGGCAAGGTAGACACTCTTTTGTCCGATGGGTCCAAGCTTGTCTATAAGGCTGTTGGCATGATATTCATCGCAGATGGGAACAAGACGGTTCTGAAGAGTCCTGAGCGTGTAATAGTGTCAGACCTCGGAAAATGTCTCACCATAAGAGCATAGCGGCACCGTCTTGGTTTCCCGAGTTTCCTCCCTTTTTTGTGTTGGCAAGTTTTATCTAGGGCTTCGTTGATCTCTTAAGTGCTTTCGGTTGGGTTTAGGGTTTGTCTGGTAAACTTGAGCAGAGACTAAAGGCGAAAAAGAAGAGGACTTTCAGGAAGAGAGTCGCGATATTGACGACGCTTATTGTGATTATCGTCGTAGCAGTTCTGCTTCTACAAATGTTGAGTTCAATGAACTCGGGATTACCCACTTTCTCTGGTGTTTCAGCCAGCTCAGCAATACTGGGATCATCATGTACGTTCAGTACCCTGTGGAACGATGATTTGAACGTGAGTGGTTTTGTTTTCGGATCAAACCTCACAAGTACATTTAGCAATGACACGTGGATGCCTTTCTCCGCCTTTCTAAACTCAACATGTGCTTATTCCAGAGTCGCGAAGACGCTTAATGGCGCAATTGGGGACATGGTTCATTGGAGATTCTGGTGCAACGACTCTGGCAACAACTGGCGCAGCACTAGTTTGCAGAGTCTTATATTGGATTCTAACAAGGTTCTTCTCGTCACGAGCATGGGAAACATCACGATTGAGCTGTACGACGATATGCCCATCACGACAGGCAACTTCAAGAACCTAACAAGCTGGGGAATCTACGACGGAACCATATTCCACAGAGTCATCAAAGACTTCATGATACAGGGCGGCGACCCAACAGGGACGGGAACTGGAGATCCGAGCATACCTGCCATAACGGACGAGTTCAGCGAGAACGCTGTTCATAATCGCAATGAGCGAGGAACCGTAGCTATGGCCAACACTGGACAACCAAACACCGGTAGCAGTCAATTCTTCATTAACCTCGTGTACAACAGACACCTGGACAACAAACACCCAGTTTTTGGAAGAGTAATCAGCGGGATGGACGTTGTTGACGCCATTGCAGACGTAACCACAGATTCTAATGATCGCCCATTACAACCTGTGACCATCATCAAAGCTCAATTGATTCCGTAGAACAAAGAAAAAGGGAAACTTCGTCTCTGATTGGGCTTGATTTCAGACGATTCTCGGAGGAGATCGTCTCAACAACGATCATAGGTAGCGCGCTGCCCTGTCCCGAAATTGGTCTTAAATGGTCTTAATTCCTGTTTTTTGGTTTGGGGACAGTTTTGAGGTGTGTATCGGTTTTTGGCCCTCTTGCATGCCTTGAAGTTACAAAAGGGCTAGGTGCAGCCTCAACGGTTTATGGAAAAACTCTGCTTTCTTTCAGACTCGTTGGAACCCACTAGTTGCCATCTCTCAACACGGTCAAGAGTTGCTCACCAAACAAGCCTAAATCGAACGCCGATAGACAAAAGAAGACTTAAGACCATTTTTAACCATTTTAGGGACAAGCCAGCGCGCGTATGTGTGCGAAAACGATGGTCTCAAGTTCTTCAGAAAACCAAAGTGAACCTGCAGTTTAAAATCGGTCCTAGATAGTTTTGTGGCGCCGCCGATAGGACTTGAACCTATGACCGACTGGTTAACAGCCAGCCGCTCTACCGGGCTGAGCTACGGCGGCCCAAACTTGCGCTTTAACAGCTTTCAGCTTTGCAGCGATATTTAAGTCTAGTTATCCACCAATAATGTCTTCGCAGTCGCACCGCGCTTTGCTACACTCAAATGTGCAATGTCAGTTTTCCGCCTAGAAAGATGTATATTTGGCGTTTTCCAATTAGGTCGAAACAATCGTTGGAGATGTAAATCTGATTTGAAGAAGATCCTAGAAGTCAGGTGGCACGGCCGAGGCGGTCAAGGGGCATGGACGGCAAGCGAGCTTCTGGCACGGGCAGCCATCGCTGAAGGAAAATACATCCAGTCCTTCCCAGAGTTCGGACCGGAAAGAATGGGTGCGCCGGTAACAGCTTTCACGAGAATAAGTAACGAGCCTATTCGCTTGCATTGTGGGGTTTACAGCCCTGATGTTGTAGCTGTTTTGGATTCAACCCTGCTTAAGTCAGTCAAAGTTGCTGATGGCTTGAGCGACCAAGGTGGGAACATCGTGGTCAACACAAAGGATGAGTCAGCCGAGGTCAGAAAACTGCTTGGCTCAGGCAGTGGCAAGCTTTGGACGGTTCCCGCCACTGAAATCTCGATCAGAATCCTAGGAATGCCGATAACAAACACGGCCATGCTGGGTGCCGTGGCGCGAGTGACGGGGATAGTCAGCTTGGAGACTGTTGAGAAGATGGTGAAGGGTCGGTTTAGACCAGATGTTGCAGAGAAAAACTTTGCAGTTGTCAAGGAAGCTTATGAGGGGGTAAGACCTGAATGAGTTCGAAAGAAAAAAGCTGGAAGGAGATCCCGCTAGCAGGTGTGTGCTGGAAATCCAGCAAGACCTATCTGACAGGCGACTGGAAGACCTACCAGCCTGTGAGGGACATAGAGAAATGCACTAAGTGCCTTCTGTGCACGATCTTTTGTCCAGATGGGGCGATCCACTGGAAACCCGAAAAAGGCGACATAGAGTTTGACCTCAGCTTCTGCAAGGGATGCGGCATATGCGCTAATGAATGCCCGACAAAAGCGATCACTATGAGGATTTAGCATGGAGGATTAGAAAGATGAAGAGTATTATTAAACAGGAAATCATGGGCTTAAACGGTGATGAAGCTGTTGCGTACGCGGTGAAACAAGCCGATGTGGATGTCGTCGCAGCCTACCCTATAACTCCGCAAACCATAATCGTTGAGAAACTCAGCGAGTACGTCGCTAATGGCGAGGTAAACACAGAATTTGTCTGCACCGAATCCGAACATAGCGCTATGGCCGCTTGCCTAGCTGCAGCTGCCACGGGCGCACGAACCTTCACAGCCTCAGCGTCCGCAGGCCTAGCGTTAATGCATGAGATGCTTTTCGTGACCTCAGGGTGTCGTGCACCCGTAGTCATGGCGGTTGCGAACAGGGCACTATCAGCACCACTTAACATTCATGGCGATCATTCAGACGCTATGGCACAACGTGACAGCGGCTGGATACAGATCTACGCTGAAAACGCTCAGGAAGTCTATGACTCAATCCTCCAAGCTTTCAGAATTGCCGAGCACTTGGACGTTCAGCTGCCAGTTATGATTGGGTTGGATGGTTTCACGTTAAGTCACACTCTGGAAAACGTGCAAGTCTTGCCTGATGATGTGGCGAAGGGATTTGTGGCAACTCGGCAACTCCCAACGGTGCTCACCCACGAAGGCAAGAGCGTTCCATACAAGCTCGACCCCGCAAATCCTATGACGATGGGACCAGTGGCTTTGCAGAACTATTATTTCGAGTTCAAGCGACAGCAAGAAGAAGCGATGAAAAACGCGCTGAAGGTCATTCAACAGATCCAGAACGAGTACGGGCAACTAACAGACAGGTATTACGGCAACGGGCTCGTCGAGAACTACAAGCTTGACGATGCAGAAGTGGCCATACTCTGCGTAGGCTCAACCGCTGGAACCGTGAAAACAGTCGTGGACGAACTCAGAGCGAAAGGCGTGAAAGCTGGTCTGCTTAGACTTCGCACTTTCAGGCCGTTCCCTGCAGAAGAAATAGTCAAAGCTCTTAGCAAGGTCAAAGCCGTTGCTGTCATGGACAAGAGCATGAGCTTCGGCGGAAACGGTGGCGCAGTCTGCCATGAGACTAGACACGCGCTCTACGATGCGCCCAATCATCCCTACGTCGCCAACTACATTTACGGATTAGGAGGCAGAGACACGAGCCCAAGCCAAATACTCAACGTTTACGAAGATCTGCAGAAAATCGTTCAAACCAAACGAGTTGCTGAGAAGATATGTTACATTGGATTGAGGGATTGAAAAGGAGGAAGAACTGAGTGAGTTTCGCTGAAGGAAAATTCACTGCAAAAGACATCGCTGAAAAACCAGACCTGTTCATGTCAGGGCACCGAGCATGCGCTGGATGCGCACCTGCAACAGTGCTGAGACTGATTATGAAGGCTACGAGAGGACCGACAATAGTAACGAACGCAACAGGCTGCATGGAAGTCTCGTCAACGATCTACCCATTCACATCTTGGGCTGTCCCATGGCTGCACACAGCGTTCGAGACTGCCGGAGCTAACGCAGCAGGGATCGCGGCTGCACTGAAAATCCTCAGAAAGAAGGGGAAGATAAAGGATGAACAAATCGACGTTATTGCGTTGGCAGGCGACGGTGGAACATACGACATTGGCATTCAAGCACTTTCGGGAGCTGTCGAAAGAGGTCACGATTTCCTGTACGTCCTTTATGATAATGAGGCTTACATGAACACGGGCATTCAAAGAAGCGGCGGCACACCATACGGCGCGTCAACGACCACTTCGCAAGCCGGCAATGCTGTTCCGGGGAAGCTTGAAAACAAGAAGCCTATCGCCGACATCATGGTGGCGCACGACATGCCCTACGTTGCAACCTCGTCGGTGTACCACTGGAAAGACCTTATTCAAAAAGCAAGGAAAGGCATTGAAGTGGATGGCCCAGCATTTCTGCATGTGTTTGCGCCTTGCCCAAGAGGCTGGCGTAGCGACCAAGCCAAATCCATAGAGCTTTCTAGGTTGGCCGTCGAAACATGCATCTTTCCGTTGTGGGAAGCCGTGGACGGGGAATATCAGCTGTCCACGCCAAGCAAGGTGATCGCTTTGGCTCCGCAGAAGAAGAAGCCAGTCAAAGAATACTTGCAAGAGCAAGGACGCTTCAGACACCTGTTCACACCAAAGCACGAGAAGATGCTTGACGAGATTCAGCGGTTGACGGATAAGAAATGGCAAAGACTGCTAAAGAAATGTGCAATAACGCAGCCAGCAAGGACAGCGTAGGTCATCAAACCTCGTTTCCCAACCGTTCAAAAACTTCTCAGAAGATGTGACCTTGAAAATCGTTGCCTTAGACGAAAATTCAGAGAAGACTTTCTGGAACCACGTCAATCAAGACCCATTGCATTACTATTTCTTCATTGTCGATTGGCAACAGCGCAGAGATCAAACAGAGATTCTGCTTGCAATGGAGACAGACAAGGTCGAAGGCATGGCGCTGCTGTATACGGATTATATCGTTCAGCTTAGGGGAGGTCGCAACGCCGTAGAATCCCTAGTCAAACATGTTAATCTAGATCAGATTGAGCTGCAAGCACCAATGGACTGCGAAGATATAATCCTCAGAAAATACCAGCCACTTTCACCTCGTTCCAAGCATGAGCTGGTTTTGATGCGCTTAAGTAAAGGTGACGAAACCCTGCAGTTCACAGAGATGCCTGTGCGATTGGGGGTTGAAGACGCTGAAAGAGTTGTTGAGATCATGGCGGAAGCTGATCGGGAATGGTGGAGTGAATTGACATCGGAAACGCAGAGGAAGGCGCTGGAGACTGGGTTCTGGATCGGTGTGAAGCAGGAAGGGAAACTAGTTTCAGTTGGTGGCACCCGTTTCTTTGATCTGGTGAGCAATATCAGCACGGTAGCCACAGATGAGCAATACAGGAACAGAGGTTATGCAACATCAATAGTATCAGGGCTCGTTCAAGAGATTTTCAAGCATTCGCCGACAGCCATTATCCATGTGATGCGTGATAATGGTCCAGCCGTTAAGGCATACTCGAAGGTCGGGTTCAAACCCTACAAGCACTATTTGCTTATGAGGGCAGAACGAATCAAAACCTAGCTTTTTTCATGCCGTCCTCAGGTATTTTTCGATTTCCTTTTCCGCGTTGTCTGCCTTTATGAATATGGGCACGTTCTCCATGCCTGTGGCTATGTAGCTCGAGAGTAGCCATTCACCAGGGGCGAACTCCAAGGTTTTCTCTAATATGCCTTTGTCGACCATGAAGGTTTCAAGCATATCCTCATAGAAGCTCCTGATAGACGAGAAACGTTGCTCATAATCCATGACTTGCGCTGAAGCACCAAGTTTGAGCACGTTGCTGCTTCGTTTCAGCGCGTCAGACAGCGATGACAAGATTGCTCTACCTCTTCTTCTGAGTTGGGCCTTTTGAAGTCAAAGTTTGTTTCAAGGAACGTGTTTGTTTTCTCGCTGACATGCAGGGACTTACAAATGGAAAGAATAACAATAGTGCTCTCCAGAATCGGCAACGTGTATTAGTGTGATTGACTGAAGGTGGGTATTGGTGAGTAGGATGCCTGCAACGATTAGAAGGCTGCTCAATTCAGACCGCGACGACATAATGGAAATATCGCGGCACATCTGGGATGGGCATGACTACCTGCTCTGCGTTGCCGATAAGTGGTTGCAGGATCAGAATTGCCACTTCTACGGCGTCGAAGTCGACGGTCACGTTGTGGCCGTCGGCAACCTGCGGCTCATCGAAGATGGCAAAACTGGCTGGATGGAAGGGCTAAGAGTGCACCCTAAACACAGAGGCAAGGGACTCGCCAACGAGATAACCCAGTACCTTGTCAGAAAAGCTGAGCAGCTGGGCGTGCAGCGGCTTCGGTACACGACAGCGAACAAAAATAGGGCTTCTCTGAAGCTTGCAAAAATGGACGGGTTTTCAAAAATGGTGGACATGGCTGTTTTCTGGCACCTGAACCCAGAGCAATTGCCTTCAATCAAAAGTTACCCGAGAATAGAAAAGTCAAATCCCACAAGGGTCTACAGCTTGCTACTGGCAAACCCAACCATTGTTCCAGATGGAGTGTTATTCTATGATTGGAAGGCCTCGGATGTTTCTCTCCAGAATCTTGAAGAGATAGGCAAAACCCACGAGTTCGATATTGCCCTGAGGAGAAGAAAACTGGATTCGTTGTCATTTGGTTATCCCAGACCAGAACCAGAACAAACGTGGTGGAGCTTCACAATCTACGCCGCTGATTCGGACGGTTTTCTATCTCAATTATCCCATAATCTGAAGAGAACATCAGAGCTTGGTTTCAAGCCGATCGTTTGCGCGTTTGAAACTAGATTTGAGAAGGAACTGAAAGGAGTGCCGTGGATATCCAAGGAACACTGGAGAACTCGCCTAGTCTTGCTTGAGAAACAGATGCATGAGCCTGCAGGCAAAGATGGAAAATCGACAACTGGAAAGCCCAGAAAAAGAAAATCGCGTTTGGCACGAGACGCAAACCTTCCGGGCCGCTGTTTGCCGGATATCTCATATGAGCCTCTGGAACCGCGGATGAAGAGTAGGAACGAGGAATTAACGGAATAACCGCGCAAGGACGCAGCAGTCACGCTCGTCGCAAATAGAAATTCAGAAAAAGTTTCAGCACGGCGCAAACCTCGAACCCTCGAGTTACAAAGCCTTTAATCTTGGAAGAACACTGCTTTTGAAGGGTGAAATATGTATTGTATGAAGAACTGGCTAAGATAGTTGTCAGGGACGCGTTGAACGTTGACGCGAGCGATGTCATCACGATAACGACTTGGGACCATACAATAGATGCCGCTAGTGCCATGGCGGTTGAATGCTTCAAGCGCGGCGCAGACGCGATGATGAGTCTTTGGACAGACGAATACTACTACGGACTGCTCAGAGAACTGTCTGAAGAGAGTCTAGGCGTGTGTTCGAAGATATGTGAAGCCTTCACCGAAGCGGAAACAGCTACTATCAACATGTTCGGCCCGAAGAACCCTGAAGGCTTGAAGAGCATACCTCCCTCTAAAATCAATACTTGGGGCAAAGGCGAGAGAAAGGCTCACTACCCGAGAAACATAGAGAGAAAGATCAGAAACGTTAGCCTTCCTTTTGCGTTGTTAACGCCTGAGAGGGCTAAGGTCTACGGTTTCGATTTCGGGAAATGGAAGAGAACGATTGATTCTGCCGTGACGATGGACCTGAAGAAAATAGCTGAAAAAGGACGGGACGTCGCAGCAATACTTGCAAAGGCTCACACAGTACACTTGACATCTCCGAATGGAACAGATTTAGTCTTCGAGCTAAACAAGAGACCGGTCCACATCGACGACGGCATAATAGACAAAGAAGACATTGAAAAGAAATCGCTGGATGCGCAACTGCCTGCAGGATCTGTCTTGACAACGATTTCGGAAACAAGCGGGAACGGTAGAGTGGTCTTTGACAGGCCGCTTCAGACGATGGGTCTGAACGTTTATGACATCGATTGGAAGTTTAAAGATGGAAAACTCGCAGCGATGAATGCGAAGAAGAACCTTGAACCAGTATCCAAGCAGTTTGACCAGGCCTCTGGAGACAAAGACAGGATAAGCTTCATCCAAATCGGGTTGAACCCAAAGGCAGATTATGGTTTTCTAATGGACCACGTCGTCGAAGGGGCAGTTCAGATAGGCATTGGAGACAACGAGTACATCGGCGGAAGGAACAATTCCTCATTTGGCATAGCGGCTACGCTGGGCAAGGCAACGCTTGACGTTGACGGAAGAACGATAGTCAGAAACGGACTGTTGCTACCGAAGTAGCGTCTTTCGCACGTTACCCTGTGCAGCTAATTGGGATGAGCAGCAACCTTTTTTCTCTCTCTTTTCAGTGCACTATTCAACTTCGCCGAAGAGTCATAGCCCAACCAGTCTCAGTCCTGACATTCCATTAGCGTTCGTGCCTTAGCATGTGCAACGTAGCTGTCTCGGTTCATTGTTTTGTCGATTTCAGCGTTTGGGCATTTCCCGTAGAATGTCTACGACCTCTTGTATGTCAGGAAGCTGGCCCAGTTTGTAGATTTTGAAAAAGGCTATTGCCTGGTTTTCGTCGATGACTATGTTGACTCGTTTTGAAATGCCGTCTTCTCGTCGAAATATCCCATACAGTCTTGCGACTTTGCCGTGCGGCCAGAAATCCGAGAGGAGCCTAGTGTTCCTTATGCCTAGACTGTTTGCCCAAGCTTTCTTTGATGGAACCGTATCCACGCTTACACCTACTGCCACAGTGTTGAGGGATTCGAAAGTGTCTCTTGTCTTCTCTAGAGACTTCATCTGCTCTGCACACACGGAGGTCCAGGCCAGCGGATGGAAGGACAACAGTATTCTTTTGCCCTTGAAGTCTGCGAGTCTAAATTCCTGATCGTTCTGATCTGGCAAAGTGAAGCTCTTTGCTTTGAGTCCAACTTTAGGTTTTTCTACCACATTCTTTCACAGCTCATTATCTTGGCCTTTCCAGTTTATTAGTTGTTTTCACACACCTGAAACGCGGCTTAGACGTAGGACAATTCAAACTGGGCAGTCAACAAAGAGGTCATGGAAAGAAAGTGCTAGCAGGCGCTGGTATCGGCCTCTAACGATTCAAGTCTTGTTTCAGAATCATCCGTCCATGTTAGAGGTCGAGTTTCATTAAGTGTTCTCCGTCTTCAATCTTGTCAGTGAAATTGAAGCCGAACCTCCTATAGAAGGCCTCGGCACCGTTTTCAGCTTTGACGACAGACAGAGTAAGGGCTTTTGCCTTGGGTCTCTTTCTTACGCGCTTCATCACAAGTTCGAGTGCCTTGCGTCCATAGTCTCTGCCTTGATATCTAGCATCAATCATAAACCGCCACAAGTAATATGTTCCACGCTTTGGAGCCTCGTACAACATGACAAAACCAACTGGTGTTCCGTCGGCATATATCGCGCGGAACCGAGCGTTTCTGGAAAAGTACGCTTGGGCAATCGAAACAGCGTTTGGGGCGACGAATTTCTTTTGATTGTCCGAGACACTCAAATTGCATATTGCTCTGACGGTTTTTGCAGTGATTCTGCGCAATGACACGTTTGCATCTGGTGTAGGTTCAGTCATTCTTGCTCAACCCCTATACTCAGCTGTATGGAAAAGAGATATGGTTCAGTGATTTATACTCGAGTTTCTTGCCAGTGCTCTCTTCAGGCGCGCTTTGCAGTGTTGATTCTTTATGTGACTTGCATGAAGTGTCAAATGTTGAATCAAGTAGGGCGAACCATGTGGCTTCAAGCATATTCGATAACAAACCAAAAAAGCCTACTGAAAAGCATCTGAGAGCCAAACTAGCCCATGGCAATTGTCTGGAGAAGAAATGCCATTAACTCTGTTTGGCCCTCACAAAAGGTTATTCTTCAATGCCTTCTTTGTTTGAAAATAAGCCTTCAAGCTCATTCCCTTTCAAATAGGTACGTCTTTCTTTCTCAGGTTGCCTGGCATGACGCTGGTTAGAATAGTTAGTATGGGTCCGACGATGAGGCCGGCCCACATGAACAGCGCCGCAAAGCCTAAGACGACATAATATATCCGTTTTTTCACGCTTGCTTTGTCGCTGTCCCTGACCGATAGCCTGAGGGTAGCAAGGCCGATAGCTAACGGAACGATTGCGAAGATGAGGGTGATTAGAGCTTCTGCACCGAGGGCGACGCTTGTGGCGGCTGCGAGCATTTGGTAGAGGGTTGTGGCAGCTGTGCCTATAAAGGTGAGGCCAGCTATGGCTCCAAGCCAAGCCATGGGGCTCGCGAGGTTGCGCTTCTTCTTGAGTGCCATGTGACTAGGATGATGCCGACGATGACCGTTGCTATCATGGGTGCAAGGACGAGCGCGAGGCTTTGTCCTTCCCATTGGTATATGGTCATGAGGTTGAATGGGATGAGTATCCATTCGTCTATGGTGTAGGTTTCGCGGTCGCCTATGGCTAGGCCGTAGTGCCCGCCTCTGGGTGCGTCGGATTGCTCGTAGACGACGAGGTAGTATGTGCCTGGGGTGGGTGTGTCTAGGGGTTCATCTGCTAATCCGATGAATGTGCTGGGTGAGAATGGTTCATAGGTGGGTGCCGGTCGTGTTTGGCTTACTAGTCGGGCGTTGGAGCCTGGGGGGATGGTGATGTTTGTGGGGATGTCGCCCTGCGCGGCTACGTCTGGGCCGATTATGACGAGTCTGGGGTTGAAGTTTGCGTCCTCTGGGCTCATGGATTTGTACATGGTGACGTGGGTTTTTTGTCCTGCCGTCACGTTGAATGTGTAGTATTGGGCGTCGCCGTCGCTGTTGAGCTGCGAGTAGAGCGCCCAGGATTTGGTTGGGTCTGGGACGACCGTGGCTTTGTCAATGGATTCGTTGTCTCCAGTTCCTAGGGGTGCATGAGCCATTACGAATGGTATTACCAGGAAAAATACCGAGATCACTACTATTGTAGTAGTTAGAATCTCCCTCTTCAGAATTCTTCCTCTCCAGCTACATCTTTGTTTTTTACTAATAAAACTTGGCGCGGGCAGTCAGTCCGGGGCTAGACCCAGCAGTTCATTGGTCTCGTCCCAGAGTGCCTTCTGGAACTGCTTGTCATAGGACATTGGGGCCGTGGTGGTGCGCGCTTGAGCAATGCCCTACAAAAGACAAAAATAACACATTCCTCAGTTCTACCAAGCAGCCAAGAGCAATACGAAAAGAGAAAGATAGGTGAATCGGGGATACCTTTGCGGGGTTGCCCTAGCCTGGTAGGGGGCAGGCCTGCTAAGTCTGTGGCTGGAAACGGCCGCGTGGGTTCAAATCCCACACCCCGCGCTCTCACACTTCTTGCCCATTTTCAGCAAAAGAATTGCCAGATTCTGCCAGCACGCGCAATATTTCCATTTCATTTATCCGCTGGCGCTCAATTCAGATTGAATGAGAAGAGAATCAAATAATGTTTAGTGGTTGTTAACCTGACCGTTGCAAGACGGCGCGTTTATGACAATGAGGTGACTACAAGTCTTGCGAGTGTAGTCACCTTATCTAAGCATCTTCTTAAGTGCCCTGTATTCCTTGAGCATTAGCTCCAAAGTTGGACGTATGTTGTGATCGGTTTCGTAGGCTTGTAGCGCGGCGTAGTATTGTGTCCTATTCCTCATTTCAATGTTCAAGGGCGGCAGATTATGTTTCAACAAGACGTTGTTTAAGAGTAGTCTCCCGACTCTGCCGTTTCCGTCTTGGAAAGGGTGAATGTTCTCGAATTGGTTGTGGACAACGGCGGCCAACACTATTGGGGGGTACTTTTTCTTATTCTGGTTGTACCATCTTACCAGTTCTTTAAGGAGTCTCTCCACTTGTTGTGAGGGCGCTCCACGGTGCACAACGTTTCCGTATGCGTCCGTGACAGCCACTTCTACGCTCTTTTCTCGGAATTTTCCTGCAAAAGGCTTTGAGTTCTTGAAAACTATCTTGTGGAGCTCTTTTATGAGTTTTAGGGAAACATGTTCCTCTGTCCCGCGGATGTAGTCGACTGCCTCGGCAACACCATAGGTTTCGGAAATATCCTCCTTGCTTCGATCGTCTGGCCATCTCCTCTTTCTGAGTATATCCCCGACTTCCTTGGCTTCTACAAGCGAGCCTTCAATCGCATTCGTATCGTAGGTGAAGGCTTCCTTGAACTTGACCCAATCGAGATCTGAAAGGTGGAGCACCCGTACTTCTCCACGCGCCTCCAGAGTTACAAGCTTCTTCAAATCAGAAAGCGAGAGCGCAGTGATAAAGGGGTCGCCTACCGCTTGACTTTCCTTTAGTCTTTCTTTGAGCTCAGCCTCTGCGCGTTTTCTTTTCAGATTTAGTTCTTCAGAGGATAAATCTGCGCCAAGGTAAACCCTAACCTTTCTTACATTACCTCCAACCCTAAAGGAATGCGCCAAGTAATACTTTTTCAGACCATTCCTTTGTCGAATCTCGAGATGCACAGAAAACTTGGGTGACTACACATATTTAAATTTTCCCCACGGGTGACTACAAACCGCTTCGGCTAATGCCTTTCCTTCAGACTCACAGGATCTTTTGACACTAGGTTATCACAGAAACTGTGCCGCTGGCGCATAATAAGGCACAAGAAGTGAATGAAAACCCGCCATTTGTTTCCATCGAATAGAGCGGATCAGTCTCTTGAACCCATCACAAGCCTACAAATCTCGTCGCCATCGAGGGAACCTCAAGTCGGCTTCTGCTCAACATGATCTTTTTTCGGTCCAAGCCCTACAATAATGTTATTATCAGAAGCGGGTTCTCATGTGAAATCTAAACGTGGGTTCAGACCTAACACCCCGCGCCAACAAGAATCCATTACAGGATCTGAGATTTGAAGAGATTTTCGCGCTATCTTGAAGATTTGTAGAGATTGATAACATTGAAGTTACTCATTTTGTTCTTTCTTAGAAACTACAATGCAGAAACCATATGGCGAAGCGAGCTAAGCGTCAAGGATCAGAGGATTCGGCTAATCTTCCCATCTGTACAGTTTCTTCTTGTTCTTCAATCTGTCTAAGCCGCAGTTGAAGCATATCCCATTATGGCAGCATATTGCTTGGCCACATTTTGGGCACTGCCACTTTTTCTCCTGTGCCTCCAGGAACTTTTGTATTCCCTTCTTTTCAATAAGCCTAAGATTATCAATTAGGCTCATGCGAAAGAAGGTTTGATACCTCTTGTCAATATGCTTCAGCCTTTCGCAAGGAAAGCCTTTACACTCATAACAGAATTTTACTCTGCCGTTCAGAAGTGTTTCACATTTCTTTTTGAGAAAAGCGCATTTCTTGTCTCTGGGCCTGCAGCCTTCACAGTAAGGCATCCTGATTCCTTTACTTTTGACATCATGCTTTAGAGCGAGGTATCCGCTGCAAATAGCACAATTCACTCCGCAAGGCGCTACTAGTTCCTTTTCCACATTCTCATGTTTCTCGCGTTTCGTATTTCGAGTTTGTCGGCAACGGTATCGCTCTCGGCCCTCTGCAATGTCTCCAATACTAGACTCCAAATTCCGCAGCCCCCTGAAAAGTGAATAATCCGCCGCTGTCGCTTAAGGCTTACTTGCATGCAGACGTAAGAAAGAACATAATGCACCCATCGCATTGAAAGATAACATCATGAGAACAGCAACAGCTGAATTGCACGAAGATTCTAGATGCGTCTTCCTTTGTTGCTTTGGTAGCGCTTCTGTATTTCTTCTGCAAGCCTGCCGTCTTCTACCATGAAGGCTCCTTCATAGCCACAGTCAAGGCATCTCCAAATGGAGGGACGGTAAAACACAAGAAAATTGATGTTCGTGGAACCGCATTTTGGACAGAACTTCCTTCTCCCCAAGACGCTCTCTTTTCTCTTGGCTCTATCAATCGACTTCTTGAAGTCCCACTTCTGTTTCCATAAGTCGCCGAGTTCACCAAACTTGAACTCTTTAGCCTGTTCTCCGCATAATGGGCACTGCTGTCCAGGCTGGAGTTGCTTATCATACGCGCATTTGGTGTTCGGACAGGTCCATGAAGGCACACTTACACACTATCAAGACCAAACCAAGTACGAACGAGCGTATAATATTAACTATGTTTGGTCATTGACGGTGAAGCCGCTTCTTAACGCGTACTACACGAAACAAAAGTAATTCAAGTGATATTTTGGGACTGTCGGTTTTCGATCAGTGAGACGCGAAACGGATGCAGTTCTGCAGCCATAATGCAATGCTTCACAGCAGGATCATTTTCCATAAACTCCTTCGCTTCCTCATCTGATCGTGCTCTAAATATGACAATGCCGAACTCTCCATCCAAGCAGGGACCTGCAAGAATCAACATGCCATCAGCAAGCGCTTTCTTCAAACGTTCAAAATGCTCGCTCAAAACGGCTTCTTCCTCAGAAGACATTTTTCCAAACTTCCCATGATCAATCAAACTCAGCACGTAAACATATGTCGATGTACTGCTAATCTCGAATCCCCCAGGATGGTATACCTGCTTGCTTTTGTCTGCAATCTGATATTAGTGTTATTCAGTGCACAAGAAAGACAAAATGGACTCCATGATAATGGAGCGGCCTTGGAGAGACTGAGAGAGCGTCTGAAACCTTAAATGACTATCTCAGAGAGGCGAGGCTAATTGAGGTTTCTACATGGTGCGCGCGATATGACGTTTAAGTATAAGAAAACAAATAGACAGCAAAAAAGGGATGTAGCTATGGAATTTTTCAATGTTTATGAGGATGCTAAGCGCGCAGAAGCTTATTCCATACTCGAATTTCCTGGCACATATTATTTAGCGTATAGAGATCTGCCTGAAATCATATTTGAACACGTCAAAGGAAGAAAAGCGATAGATTTCGGCTGCGGCACTGGACGTTCCACGAGGTTTCTGCGGAAACTCGGGTTCAAAGCCATCGGGGTCGACATCTCGGAGGATATGCTGAAGAAGGCAAGAGAACTAGATCCCACAGGGGACTATCGCCTCATCGAGGAAGGCGACTTCAGTCAATTCAGAGATAGTGCCTACGATCTTGCACTGTCCGCGTTTACGTTTGATAACATACCCACGATGGAAAAGAAAGCGAAGAATTTCAGAGAACTCGGACGCTTGCTGAAAAACGAAGGAAGAATAGTTAACCTAGTCTCATCACCAGAGATATACACGCATGAATGGGCTTCATTCTCCACCAAAGAATATCCAGAAAACAAACACACAAGAAGCGGAGACAAAGTAAGAATAGTTCAAACGGACATAGAGGACAAAAGGCCTGTGGAAGATGTAGTTTGGACGGATGAGTATTATCAAGAAACCTTCAAAAAGGCTGGATTAGACTCAGTCAAAATCTACAAGCCATTGGCAAAAGAAAATGAACCGTTCAAATGGATCAACGAAACAAGGATTGCGCCTTGGGTTATCTATGTCTTAAGAAGGCAAAAGAAACCTCTTCCACATTCAAAATCACGAACTGCTTGAAGAAAGCTGAACTATCGCAGTTTCGCGCTCACATAGATGCCTTTCAGCGACCATGAACGCGTGTCTGTCTGGTTTCTGGCCTTTTCTCTTCATCGGGACGATCACATTTCAGTTTCATGGCTTTCGCCAATCGTTCCATTTCCTCGTTACTCATCCATTCAGTTCGCAGGTATCTGTAGATTCTCTCCTCGCTCAGTCCTAGCCTTCTTGCCTCTTCGACCGCATGGCGGTAAGCCTCAATCTCAGTCGGTCTCTCCACGTAACTGAATCTGTCGTCAAACAGTTCCTTTCCCTCAAGGATCTTCTGTTTTACGTGGACCAGTTCGTGAATGATGTCCAAATAGATGTCGATGATGTCTCCATTTTTCAGGTAGAGGGCGCTGACCAGAAGATGCCCGTCCTCGTTGCTGACGCCCATGTATCCTCTCATTCCCGCAAACTCAACCTTGAGATTACTCAAGACCTCTTCAGTCTTTTCGCTGAAGATCTCTCTGACCGCCTCAACCCTTTCAAACCCCTTAAAATAATCTGTGAACGGATAAGTTAACACCTTGACGTCTCGCACTATCTGGACTTTCAGCAGTGGCTTCATGATCGCTTTTGCCTCGTATAATCAACACTTCAAGACCGTGGGGACTAGTAAAGTTTATGCCATTGTACAAAGCTGAGCATGTCAACATGATGCACGTAGAGCGCATGAAAGTGGGAGACATTCCTTTTGCAGTTCAGTTAGCAAACGACGAAAACTGGGAACTTGCAAAAGAAGACTTCGAGTTCACGATGGAGCTAGAGCCAGAAGGCTGCTTTGTGCTGTCTGATAATTCGAAAAGAATTGGCTTGGCGACAAACGTAATCTTCGACAAGATAGCTTGGTTCGGCAACCTTGTTGTCAGCGAAACCCACAGAAACAAGAGCGCTGGTTCGCTGCTCGTTGAACACTCGATTGATTACTTGAGAAGCAGAAAGGTGCAAACCATTGGTTTGTATGCTTACGTAGAGAGAATTCCTTTTTACACAAGACTAGGCTTCACATGCGATTCAGATTTTCTGGTTCTGACGGGAATGGGTCTTTCTTTTCCACCAAAACCAAATGTAAGACTTGCCCGAAAAACCGACGTAAAGAAAATCGTCAGCTATGATCAGGTTTGCTTTGGCGCTTCGCGCAAAAAGCTTCTGGAACCAATCATACTTGACCCAGACAACCTGTGCTACATGTACATAAAAGACGGAAAAGTTTCAGGTTATGTGGTGGCAAAAGTGTACCGTGGGGTGGCTGAACTGGGACCACTCGCCTGCCCAAGAAAAAGCAGTGGCATCGCCGTGGACCTTCTTGAAACCGCTTTGAATAGGCTTAAAGGTTTGGAAGTTTCCATGTTCGTCCCAGAGAAGGAATCAGCAATCCTCAATATGCTAGAAGCGTCAAAGTTCGTTGAAAGGTTTCGAGTCGCAAGAATGCTTCATGGACCACGCCTCACAGACCAATGCACATTTATGGCGGAATCTCTGGAAAGAGGATGATGCTGATGTCACGTCCAGACTTAGCGAGAATGATTTTGGAAGATTTCCTCAAAAGCTCTTGGCCATGCATTGAAACCCTAGTCAAAGGGCTGGCCACATCTAAAGAAGAAAAAGAGAAAAAAGTCCGCTTCTACTGCTTCAAGAATGGACAAAGAAACGACGCCACGTTTGACGCTGGTCACTTCTTTCTGAGAGCCTCTGTCGAGTATTCGAACCCGCAGTTGACCGTGGAGGAAGTTCAGGGCATAATAGCTGCTCGTCTGCTTGAAGTCTGTGGAAACTATTTCCATCAGAACGGGCTGCATGAAGTCACCCAGAAGGGTATTGACGACCTATGTGCTATTCTCAGGAATCCTTCTGAAGGATTGATCGTTTCTTTCCTCCTGAACACAGATGATATCGAGGCAGATCGATACTCGATGAATCCGCTGAAGGAATCCATAGTCTCGAGTGGTCAAAGCTCGTATCCATGTGCCGCAGTGAAGACCGAGAAACTCCAGATAGACGAGAAGTTCGTGCAGAAATACGAAGGCTCGCTCTTCTGCAGAAGCGAAGTCGAACGAGTCGCGAGACACCTCGGAAAGTGCAATAACAGTTACATGGACATGGTGGACGCTGTCAAATACGAGCATTTGGAAAGCCTTTCACAATCCTTTGGCATTGACCTCTGCATTCATTCGATGCGGATGCCGCTGACAATCTTGGAAAGTGAAACAACAGATGGCCTACTGCACTACATCATTAGAGAAACGCACAGAGACTACCAGTCGATCGAGCGCGTCTACAGGTGCATGGGCAGAAGCATGAAAAACCTTACGACCCTGCTTACCGTACCTCACTCGCCCAAGGGTTACGCCTCGAAACGTGCAGCCAGAGGAAGAATATACTTTGATGGAGCGAAACTGAAAAACGTCAAGGTAGACTACAAGACAACACAACTATATCCAAACGCGATCGACCCAAACGACGTCAGCGTCGCACAAGGCGACGACAGCTTCAGAGTTGAAGCAGACAATCTCACCAACTACAATTACAAGGAAACACCCTCATCGCCCCAGTTCTTCCTGTACTCATTGGCTTCACCTGAAGACGCAGTCCTTTGGCACGGCATTGGCGCATTCGGAGCATCAGAGCTGCTGAAGAGCTATACGACAACACGGTTTGAATGCCAGAACGGTTCACTGTTCAAAGATCTAAGAGAAAAACACTGCGTCACAGTGAAAACGCCTTTGCAGTTCAATCTGGTACCCAAGTACATGTGGTTCCACCCCACACATCGCAACATAGATGCGAGTATCGGCTGCATCGAGGACCTGAGCTTCCTAGCAGGCTTGGGCATGAGGATGGAACACTTGCCGACAGAGCAATTTATCCGCAAGTAACGATAACATCAGGCTTGGCTGAAACCTATGTTCTTCAAACAGATCAAACATCACGGCGACAACTTCTCTTACGTCATAGCTGACGAAACCACGAGAAAAGCCGCAGTCATCGACCCGAGCTACAACGCAGACGCCATAACCAAGACCTGCAGAGACAACAACTTAACCGTGGAATACATCATCGACACACATGGCCACGGAGACCACACTTCAGACAACGAAGTGGTTAAGTCGCGTCTCGGTGGGAAAATAGTTGCCCACAAGTCATCAAATGTCAAGAAAGACTTGGCAGTAGTCGACGGAGAAACCATAACGTTAGGAAACCTGTGCATTAAAGTAATTCACACACCCGGGCATACTCCTGACAGCATCTGCCTACTGACCAATGGCAAGTTGCTTACCGGTGACACACTGTTCATCGGAGAATGCGGCAGAACAGACTTGGCCGACGGAAGCGCGGAAGACATGTACCACAGCCTCTTCGAGAAACTGATGAAAATTGACGACAACGTCGAACTCTATCCGGGCCACGACTACGGTTCTGCTTCGCACTCTACGATTGGAGCAGAAAAGAGATCCAACTACACGCTGGAAAAAAGAACACTCAGAGAGTTCATAGATTTCATGAGAGAACCCTAAGCAAATCTGCTTCTTGCTAAGAGCGTTCTGAAAGTGGTTTAGCTGATTTTTCTTTGTTGTTCTCGCAAGACAGATAAGGGTTCTTCTTCAATTAGATAAACAGTTGAGTTGTGCTTGAGCCATGGCGGAAAGAAAAGACCTTTTGGAGCAGCCTGTAAAGCACATCAGAATAGACGACGCACTTTCGGTGGACCAGCTGATTCAGCAATTCAAGAATTCTGGCTCATTCGGTGCAGGACGCCTTTCCACGGCTTGCGACATCTACGAGAAGATGGCGCGGGACAAAGAATGCACGATATTCTTGGGTCTAGCTGGAGCTGTCGTTCCTGCAGGAATGCGATCGCTAGTCGCGGGTCTTATTCGCAAGGGTCTCATCAACGTTGTCGTGAGTACAGGCGCGAACATGGTTCACGACTCGATAGAAGCGTTGGGCGGGCATCATTACAAGGGGCACTGGTCCATGAACGATCACGTTTTGTACAAGTACCACGTGTACCGCATTTACGATGTTCTGGTTCCTGAAGAGGATTTCATCAAACTAGACTACAAACTGGTGGACATATACGACGAAATAGCGGAGGAGAATAAAGGGAAAAGCTTGTCTTCCAGCATGTTCACCCGCGAGCTGGGCAAGAGACTTAATGATCCCGACTCGATTTTGCGCTCAGCCTACGAGTCGGATGTGCCCGTCTTTCTACCCGCGGTTCGAGACTCCGAATTCGGCTACATACACTACCTTCACGCTTCACGGAAAACCTCTCAAGACACGTTGCTTGTGGACGCCTTCAAGGACGTTCCTGAAATTATCGGCATCTGCAGGTGTTCCACAAGAAACGGGATGATCATCATCGGCGGTGGAGCACCGAGAAACACCATTCAATCTGCGGCTCTCGCTACGAAATCGGGCTTGGACTACGCGGTCGTCATTACTATGGATCGGCCTGAAACTGGGGGCTTGTCGGGCTCAACGCTGGAGGAGACCGTTAGCTGGGGCAAGGTTAAGGACAAGGCTGCTTCGGTCATGGTAATCGGCGATGCCATGGTGGTCTTTCCGATTATGACTGCTTCGGTCATTGAAAGACTGGGTGCTGGCTTCAGGAGGAAGAAACCTGCATGAAAGGGAAAACTGGATCTGACCAGAAATTCTGTGGCAACTGCGACTGTCACAACGTGTATGCCTATCCAGACGAGTTGTTTTGTATGAAGCGATTTCTCGAGAACAAGAACCCGATAGTGAAGACACTCTGGCATTGCGAAGAATGGAACCTGAACCCTCAACGGTGCCAGTGCTTGGAAGATGCTACAAGAAAAGAGAAAAAGTGACTCTCACGCCTGCCCAAAACGATGTTGATCTTCAGGTAGTAACGCGCGTTTGTCCTTAGCTTAAGTGTTTCCTCAGCTTCTCTGCAATGTGCTCTTTCGGATACAGTCCTATGATTCTGTCAACTTCGCGGTCGTCCTTCTTTATCACAGCTTGTTACTATTTCATGATGTTCTTGACAATGTATGCGATCGGAAGATTTTTGTTGTTAACCATTCAAGAATGAATTAGAGGTGATGTCATGCCAGTAGTAATTGTTGAGATGTGGCAAGGAAGAACTGAGGAGCAGAAGGCAAAGCTCATCAAAGGTATCACGAAAGCCTTCGAGGACATCGGCGTTCCTGCTGATCGGTTGCACATCATAATTCACGACGTGCCAAAATGCAACTGGGGCACGTGCGGCGAACCAGCATCCAAAATGAAACCGTGACACTACAAAAGCGCGTGCATTCGAATTCTCACGATTTTGAATTGAACTGTCGACTACGAAAAATCGAAAGCAGTCAAAAAGAAGCAAAGTCTTCGTGAACAAAGAGATGCTGCAGAAAGCAGCGAATGGGTGCTCGAAAATTGTTGAGATTTGCGGGCAATAGGGACTTGGCATCTCAGGAGCGGCCAGAAAAGGCTCTGTGAAGATTTTCGCCAAGTCGGCGCTTGGTGCATAATAGAGACTGAAGACTGGCAGATGAGTCGGCGTTTGCCTGTCCCAGACCAAAGGGTATTTGTGACAAGTAACCATATTCTAAGGAAGACCATGGTCACATTCAGCGTATTGGTCTTGGAGACAAGGTGAACGTCGTTGAAGCCAAAGAGAGGGTACAGACGCGGCTATCCCGTCGCAATCCTAGCAGGATTGGAAGATGGTCGCGCTGTCTTGTGGAAGGTTTTTAGTAACGTCGTTAAGCCTGAAAAGACAATCTGGCTTGACGGAACCAGGAATGACCAGAAAGCCGTATACAACTTTCACGAAGCAATCGTTAATGCGTTGAGACCCACGCTGAAGGAAGGCGTCAGAAGCATCCTCCTTGCATCGCCTGCGAGAACCAATCACGCCCAGAGATTCATCGATCACATTCACGGGCATCACGTGTGGCTCGTTCAAGGTCCAAACAAGGCAATATTCTCTGAGGCGAATGGACCCGTAGGCACGCTGTCCGAGGTTACCGCCCTGACTAGGACTCCCACGTTCCGCCGGCTGATCAGCGAAACCACATCAGAGGAGACAGAAGACCTTGTTGACATGTTGGAAAAATATCTCAACGCTTCAAATCAAAACACAACTGTGCTGTATTCGCTTGAGGAAATAGAAGACCTAGTCCTTGGTCAACTGAAGCTTGGCAAACCCAAGCCTGAACATCTCATGCTAACCGATAAGTACCTTTCAAACAGCCGCGAAAAGAACAGGATACACAGGCTAATGCAGATCGCCGCAAACAGAAACGTCAAAACAAGGATAGTTGATGTAGAATCACCAGCAGGCCTGCGCCTCGCACAACTCGGCGGAGTGGTTTGCTTTGCTAGGCTTGAATAGGCAATCGCGGGATTTTGTGCGCTTCGGCAAGCCACAAGATGATGAATGGTTCTTGAAGAGGTTTCTTCACCAATGGTTTAGTCTATTTCATACCTAGTTTCTGATTATGTTCCAGAAGCTTCATGGCTTCGGCGATACGTTTTCTGCGTGTCTCTTCTTTCTTTGCACTGCCAATCCAGCCGACGAATTGCCTCTTGTAGCCGTTGGCTAGCTTGTCAAAGTTGTCTGATGCTTTTCTGTTCGTTGCTAAGGCCTCTTTCAGGTACGAAGGAACTCCCCGTTCTTTCCTAAACGAGGGGGTTTTGAACCACTGCCCACTGTTCTTGGCTTCTGCTACCCTTGCCAACCCTGCTTCCGTCATCTTTCCTTTTCTAATCATCTTTTCAACTCTTCGCTTGTTTGTTTCTGACCATCTGCTTCTGCTTGTGCGAGGCGTAAACTTTCGGGAACACCTTTCATCATCGACTTTCCTGATGACACTATCTATCCAACCAAAACACAGTGCTTCCTCAACTGAATCCTCATACGGGATGCTGGGTCTTCCAGTATGCTTCTTGTAGTAGATCAACCAGACTTCTTTTTTGGCATCATGGTTTTCAATAAGCCAAGCGCGCCAATCATTCCTATTGGGCACGTATAATTCCTCAGCCATTTTCATCAAGGCTGCTTGTTCGCCCATCGTATTTCAAGCTTGTGAGGATGATCAAGTACTGAGGCGCACGAAAAGCACTGAACAATTGTAATATATTGGCGATACAGTAAGACTAAGTGATGCCTATGAAGTCCAAACTCACCTGTGTCGGAATAAGAGTCACAGATTTACAGAGGTCTATCGATTTCTACACGAAGCTACTCGGCATGAACTTGGTAGACCGGAGCAAGATGGAACTGACTAAAGGCGAGACTGCTGTCTTATAATGTGAGAAAGGCGGCCCTGTTTTGGAACTCAACTACTACCGAGAAGACAGTCCTTATAACACAAGATACAATGTAGGAGAAGGTTTGGACCATCTAGCCTTCAAAGTCGACGACCTAGACAAAGCCTTGGAAGAAGCAAGAAAAGCAGGACACAAAACAACCCTGAAACTGCAACAAGACGGCGGCAGATGGGTCTACATAGAAGACCCAGACGGAATATGGCTCGAACTCTTCTAAACAACCTACTCTAGCCATGCGAAACAAGTGTTCTGAGAGAGAACAAATCAGCAAGCGCGTGAAGTACATTCCTAATAGATTAATCTACTATTGACAATTAATGATGCTCTATTCGTGAGAAGTGTGACTCGAGAATGACCAAGTCGTTCATGATGAAGCTGGGTGAAATACAGCCGAGTCAACTATTCATAAACTCGGAGAAACTGTCCTTAGTGATGAAGACTTTTGATGCAAACCCTAGATCAATTGAGTTCATACCTGTGAAGAAGATTGGTGATCAAGTGGTCTTCGTGGATGGTCATACTAGGGCTTTTGCGTCATTCTTGCGGGGCATGTCGGAAGTTAAGGTGTACTGGGAAGAGGATGAGCTTGACTGGGATGCATACGAGGTCTGCGTGGATTGGTGCAAGAAAGAAGGAATCAACACGATTGCCGACCTCAAAGAGCGAGTCATACCATCGAAGGAGTATCAGGTTCTATGGCTTGACAGGTGCGAGAAAATGCAGCGAGAGCTGGAAGCGAAGCGGAATCAGAAATAGAAGCAATGTGCTACAGTAGTGTTCCTTTGTCGAATCGAAACCTTCCGCGCACTGCATGTCTTCGGAAGAGGGCAAGTGTTCTCCAGCTATAGCCTGAATCCAAGTTCAAGCCTGACTTCCTTCTTCTCAATGCCTTCGTTGGAATACGCGGTGGCGTCAAAACCGATTAGTTCGAACCCGAATTTTAGATAGAAGCTTATTGCTGGAACGTTGCATGTTTGTGTTTCTAGAACTAGCATTCGTGCTCCTTTTTCCTTCGCGATCTTGGCTGCGTGCTTCATTAACAGTGTTCCTATCCCTCTTCGGCGAAACTCTTCTTCGACGAGAAACTCTCAAACTCGCATTCTGTTGTTCCATTTGTGAAAACCCAGTTCGATCCAGCCCACCTGCTTATTGTTTACCAATGCTGCAAAGACTCTTGGTTCTTCAACATGATCTTCAAACAGCCTGTCCTCAAAGGATTTTTCACGCACCTCTTCCAGAGGCTTAAGAACTAGCTCCATTTTCCAGAATCCGATGCCACGACAAATAGACAGGTCATAGTAACTAGACGTCGAGTACCTAGAGATCAGCCTCTCAGGGTAAGCATCGTTCTTCACAAGCTCGACTATCTTCATTTCGCCTGCATTCACATGATCCCCCAGCCTGAACTATCCAGTTCTAATCTTGGGATGCTATCTATGCGCAATTCGGGATAAATATGATATTACTGGGATTTTCGAGTTCCACAGCGTCCAACAGATAATTTCGTCGTGAAGACTGAAGACTTGTCAACTGACTGAAAAGGAACTCTGAAGAAGTTTCTTGAAATGGGGCACTCGCTAGATCATGGAGAGAAGTATAGGAAGGATAACAAGGAAGAGAAAAGGCAAAAATATCAAGGTTCCTACGATTCCTACGATTAGGATGTTTTGTCTTCCCTTCTTTCTGCTTCGTTCTTGCAAACATGCTTTATGGAATGGCTCACGTTGCTCATTCTGATATGAAAGGGCGTCAGTAATGTTCTTTACTACCATGTCGTTTTCGTCTTCAATAGTCCTCTTGCAATAATAACATGTTTGAGGCACTGTTACACCAATACTTGATTTTCTTCTTGTAATAAAAGTATTATGAATCCGAAATATGAATTTGCGAAAGACCCAACTTCATGCTTCTCAAAGTTCCAACAAGAAAACAGATACTTCTCTGCTAGATGAAACAAAGTATACAATAGGTAGAGTTAGTCTTCATTATTCTTAGTATGTATCTTCGATTGAAAAGACTTTTGAATAAAACCATATATTAAATATTGAGGACTTAAAATGAAACTTCCTGTTGAGCTTGTTCCCAAGACAGCATGGAATAAGTCTCTTAGTAAGTTATTACCGAGAAAGGTTTGGAATGGAATAAGAGAGAACGTTATTAGAGATAACGGAAAGAAATGTCAAATCTGTGATGAGATAGAGGGAACAATGAGCCTTCACGAAATATGGAGTTATGATGATTTAAAACATGTTCAAAAACTCGATGGATTCATTCTTTTATGTAGTTTGTGCCACCATGTTAAACATATTGGCTTAGCTGGAATACTCGCAAAACAAGGAAAGCTCGATTTTGGTACATAGTCAAACCAATAATGTTGCAGGGTAGGGGAAAAGGCAATATCCTAACCTATATTTCACCAAATCAACTTAGGCAGGGTCTATGTTGGCTTCCAAGTAGTGCTGAAA
>Ga0315288_10001686_pt1 | contig 28624 bp, 27 predicted proteins | sample YL17G11_20_MG_FD_203454 | JGI IMG/M metagenome (GOLD analysis project Ga0315288, IMG submission 203454) | Sediment microbial communities from Yellowstone Lake, YNP, Wyoming, USA - YL17G11_20 | ecosystem: Environmental > Aquatic > Freshwater > Lake > Sediment | place: USA: Wyoming | collected... | reverse complement strand
TGGAACTCGCTGACTTCATTATTCCCGGGCATGGGAAAATGTTTAGGGTGAAAAAATAGCTGAATCATAGAATGAAGAAAAAGAAAAAAATTAGAAATATTATTTTAGGTATTTGTAACGACCCATATGTTTATCCGGGGAAGCCATTAATTCTCTGGGAGAACTCCGATGTGACATGCGGTGATTTGATAATGAAATACAGACCCTGGTATAGAACCAACCACCAATTTGGATTTATTTGCGAATATCTCAGAAAAAAAAGAATCCCCTTAGATATTAGCGGTTTTAGGGAAAAGGATCTTGGCGATATTGTCAGAGAATTGCAAGATCAAAATAAAAAGAATATTTCATTAAAGAGATTAATTGAAATTTACCATTGGGAAAATCAAATTGCATCAATAAAAAAACATCAAATTGAAAAAATAAGCCATTATTTTTATAAAAAACATTGGAAAGAACGGAATAAAGCAATTACTGAACGAAATTGGGCTAAATTATCGGAAATGGAAAGAGAATTTAGAGCGAAAAGCGAACTTGCGCACAAGATTATTAATAGAACTCTTAAATAAATGCATTTCTTGAACAATTGTTAAATGTATAAGCGCCGAAAAAATAGTCCTAATAAAAAATCGTCCGAGTTCTATGATGGGGGAGTATGACGGATTTTGTTTGCTCTTAATAAAAGGACCGGCGGATAGGCATGTGTAGCCCGTCCGCCGGATCCTCCGTGAGCAGTGGGGTTCGCTTGGCTCTCGCGAGCACGAAGCTCTTAGACACGATTGGCTAGTCAACCCCGGTTGTAGACCGATGTGTTTCCCTCTGCAAGCGGGCATGATCGTCTACTAACGGATCCTAAGGTTCGGACGATGGTCTCTTCCAGCCAGGTAGTCCCCACTTTTGTACCGCGCGCCGTGTCCCGGTTGTACATCTCCTATTCGCTTGTGCTCCCTACACCCGCATCACTGGTTGGTCTAGACTCTCCTCACAGCCACGGTCTAGACGATCGCCAGCTAGCAACCTATCTGGTTAGGGTATTGACCGCTCGCAACGGGACACGCTTCGTCGCTGGAATATCTCACTCACGGAGCTGTTCGACTGAAGCGGTATCTGCTCATGGCACGATACCTCCTCAAGAACATAATATAATTACCGATCTCAAAAATAAAGCGCCACAGGGGTCGGGCGTTAAATCTGAGGATGGATAATTAGTTCTAATAAAAAATCGTATAGGTTCGGTGGTGGGGGAGCATTGAGGATTTTAAATCCTGGCTTAAGAGCCATAAACCGTTATCGATATTTCCTGCGTTTGTTTTTAATTTATTTTTTAGTAACTCACAAGCCCAAACAGTGGCGGCGCGAATTTCGGTTTCTTCGCGCGTGCCGGCTTTTATCAAGACGTAATTATCAATCTTTTTTGCTAATTTCGGCTCGAAGGTTAGGATGCCATAATGCCGCAAAACTTGCGGCAGGCGATAGTCGGCAAAAGCGGTTAAATTATCCAAACCTTTGATTTGGACTCCTTTTAAATAAGAAAGATCTTTGGGGAGAATTTGCGCTCGTTTCAAAAACGGGTCGCGGAAATATTTAAAATCCTTACAGACAATTTCGATGAGTTTAATCGCATCGTTTTTTGCTTCCTTTAGAACATTGCTAAATTGGCCTGAATATTTAGCTTTCAAAACTTTTGCCGAATCCTTTAGACACTCAACTCTTTCTTTAAGCAAGGGAATTTCCGTGTTGTTTATGCCTCTAAACAAATGTTTGGTTTTTTTCATATCCAAAACCAAAAGATAATTAACATCCAAAATTGTAATTTTTTCATCCAGAGCTCTCTCAAAAACTTTCGTCAGTGAATACCATCCACCGGATGCTCTTTTGCCTAAAGGATATTCAACCACCCATTTTGGTTTATCTTTTTCTGCCCAAAAACAGAAATTGATTGAATCAATTAAGAAAATCTGCTGAATATCATCTTTAATTTTTCCCGTGGTTTTGATCCCAAGGACTTCATCGGTAGGTTTTTTAAGTATTTTGGCTAAATCAGCCGCCAGTTTATCAACGGCGGAATTATCGATTTTAATAAACTTCGCGCTACTTACAACTTCTTTAGAATATTTTAGGACACTTCCCGGATTATAAATCGTTTTTGACATAACTTAATAATAGGGAGTTTGGACATCTATAGCAATATGAAGCTAAAATATGGTAAAATTAAGATACATTCCCGGGTCGTCTAACGGTAGGACGTCTCCCTTTGAAGGAGAAGGTTCTTGGTTCGAATCCAAGCCCGGGAGAAAAATAAAGGAGGGAAAATGTCGTTTTTGGACGATCCTATCAGGGCAAAAAGGGCTTTTTGGATAAGTTTTTATTTGTTACTTTTATTTTTCCTGAGCACCGTTATTTTGGGCTTTCTATTTTATCAAAGTTATATAAATTATCGGACCCTCAAAACAGAAAATCAGTTTTTAACGAATAAGCCAACGCCTTCGCCCTCAGTTTCAGCGAGCTCTAGCACTAATATTGATGACCTGACTAAAGAAAATCTGGATTTGAAATTGGAGAAAATGAATCTTGAAAAACAAATTGCCGATGATAAGACAAAAGATGAAAAAGCCAAGGCCTATAACGACTTTTTTAAGTATCTAAACTCAGTAATTATGGCCCATAATGGTTTTGAGGGCTGGACCGAGGCGGAGTATCAGACCGCGCGAACTAAGGCCGAAGCGACCAAAGACGGCAGTTTTGTCAGCACGATTGATTGGGCCTGGCACGATACCAACACCCCACCTTTAGATCGGTTAATCAGAGTGTGGACTTCGATCGATCAAGGGATTGGCAATAATTTGTAGATAAAGATTTATGGAAACTTTGTCGAGAAATCAACGAATTTTTTGGATTGGGATTTTAGTTCTAATCTGTGCTGGCCTGATTTTTATTTTTTATCGATTTTTTAACGAGACAAATCAGACGATTGAGAGCACGAAGATCTCCGCCGCAATTATTCCCCATCACGATTTAGCCCAAAATCAAAGAAAGGCGGTCTTGGCGGATGTGGCCGCGCAGATTAAACCATCAACGATCATTATTGTCTCCCCAAATCATTTTGATGCTGGCGGCGCCAATATCATTACGACGGACAAAACTTGGAAATTGCAAAATGCGGTAGTTGAATCGGATAAAGAAAAAATCTTCGAGCTTGCCGATGGGGAAAGCGTATTTAGCGATGAAGCTGCTTTTTCGCGTGAACACGGCATCAGCAATGTACTTGCCGATATCAATTTGAATTTTCCCGATGCCAAGATTATCCCAATAATTATCAAACAGAATACTGATCAGGAAAGCATCGGATTATTGGCCGATAAACTTAATAATGTCTGTCAGGGATGCTTACTTATCGCTTCGGTTGATTTTTCCCATTACCTCCCGGGAACGGTCGCAGAAATACACGATATATATAGTACAAAAGCCCTGCAAAATTTAGACGAGGAAGAAATATATAAGAGTGAAGTTGACTCCCAACAGTCGCTGGCCTTGGCAATTAAGTGGGCGAAATTAAACCAAACAGAGCTTTTCCATTTAACAGACAATACGAATTCGGCCAAATTATTAAATGAGCCGGATGCGGAATCAACCAGCTATGTTTTGGGTTGGTTTCAAACTGGCCAAAAAAATATTAATAATGATCTGACTTTTATGGTTGCTGGTGATACGATGTTTGCGCGCTACGTTGACTACAAATATCGCGGCAAAAATCTTAAAAATGTTTTTGCGAATTTGGGAGAGAGATTTTTCTGGGGGACGGATCTATCGCTCTTAAACTTAGAAGGACCGATTAGTATCGAAAATACAACACCGAGTTTAGATCCGAATAATTTAGTTTTTCATTTTCCGCCGGAGACGGCCAATGTCCTAAAATGGCTCAATCTCAATGTCGTGAGCTTGGCCAATAATCATACGCTGAACGGCGGCGAGGAAGAATTGATCAATACCCAAAAGGTGTTAGCGGAGCGCGGGATTGAAGCAATCGGCACCCAAAACAGCTTAGGGGTCGAAACGATTGGCAAAATCACGATTATTACTTTAAATACGGGCGAAGTATCAACGGACATAAAGAGCGAAATTGCCCAAGCCAAGCAAGCGGGCTCATTTATAATTGTTTTTGCTCATTGGGGCAATGAATATCAAAAAACCCACTCATCTTCTCAGCAAAAATTAGCTTACGCTTGGATTGATCAGGGCGCAGATTTAATTGTGGGATCGCATCCACATGTGGTTCAAGATGCGGAACTTTATAATGGCAAGCCGATCTTTTACAGCTTGGGCAATTTTGTTTTTGATCAATATTTTTCCGGGGATACCCAAAAAGGATTAGTTTTAGCCGGGGCTATCAAAAACAACAAACTTAAATTGGTCTTAATCCCGATTAATATTAATAAAAATCTACAGCCGGAAATTATGCGGGGTAAAGAGAAAATGGCAATCATCGATCGTCTCAAGGATAATCTGGGGCTGGCTAATGGAAATCACGACTATGGTTGTGATACAATCGAATTAGAATTAAATAGGTAGGGGAGGACTCATGAGTAAACTTTCCAAGATCCTTCTAATTGTTTTAGGAGTACTAATTATTGGTGGAGGAGGGACGTATGCATATTTTAAGTTTTTCAAAAAATCGACACCCGGGTCAACGCCTTCGCCTAGCGTATCTCCGACAAAAAGCGCTACGCCTCAGCCGGCAATTAGCACGGTTGTTGATCCCGGAGTGAGTTGGATCACACCCCAGGTCTTAGGGGACATGAAATTACTCAAAACCGGCGGCGACTTAGGCATAACTGAAGTTAAATATTATAAAGTCGCTGACTTAAGTGGCGGCGGCGAAATAATTTTAGCCAAGGCCACTTTTGAAGGTCCGGGTTTTCCAGTAATCTTCAGATTTAAAAAGAATGCTGAGGGTAAATTTGCCTATCTAGTTAAACATTCTTTAGAGAAGGAATATGCCGAGTTTTCTAAATATCTTGGCGATGGCGTGCTTGAGGACTATAACACTATTTATCAATCCCTTTCCGCGCCGGATTTTATCTCCGTTAGAAACACAACTTTAAAATCAGCCAATAGTGAGGGTTTATTCTCGGATTTAGGCCAAAACGGACAGCCAAAACCGAAAGAAGTGGGTGAAACCCCTTACGGGAAAATGTATGAGGTCCAGATTCGCAACGACTCAACCGATATAGGCGGGATAATTTATGATCTCAAACAAGCCGACTCTTCTTACAAAGGTTATATTATTAAATTTGATTTTATTACTGACGACGAGGTTGCCCAAATTACCTGGTCGGATGGGAGCAAGAATACGGCCAAATTCACGCCTGAAAGTTACGTTGCCTGTGGGATGACGGCCTCTTTGAATGTGGTTTTAAAAACGGATAATCTGGCTGATCGGCTGCAAATCGGCGGCAAAACGAATACCGGTGAAGACGTTTATTTGGTTAGCAAGGAAGACGATCCGATAATTAAGGCCGCTTATGGAAATTATCAACTTGGCCGAGAAAAAGATGTTTTGTCAATCGCCGATTTTTTGAAGAAAAAGCCCGTATTTGTCTGGAAAAGCGGTTTGGGAGTCAACGTCATCTTCACTGGCCGCGATTTTGCTGGCCTGGCCGAGTGCGGTAAACCGGTGATTTATCTTTATCCTACCGAAGAGATGGAGGTTTCAGTTAAATTAGGGACGAAGATAACCGTCTCTCTGCCCGAATACAACAACGGTTGGAAAGTTTGGGCTTCGCCCTCCGGCGAATTAAAACTGGCTGATAAAACCTATCCTTATCTTTATTGGGAGGGGACCGGGCAAGAATATCCCTTGGTTAACGCTGGCACGGTCGTGGCTAAAAAAGATGTTGAGAAAACCCTTAAAAAACAAATGCAACAATTGGGTTTAAATGAGAAAGAAATGGCTGATTTCCTAGAATTTTGGCTACCAAAAATGCCAAATGCGCCATACGTTCGGTTGACTTGGTTTGGCAATCAATTAATGGATCGTTTAGCGCCGATTTCAGTCGTGCCAAAGCCCGAGACAATTATTCGTGTATTCTTAGATTTTGAAGGTTTGTCTAATAAAATTGATATACCTGCCCAGACACTTTCGGCAAAAGAACGTAAAGGATTTACGGTGGTGGAATGGGGCGGTCTGTTACGTTAATGAAATTTATTAAATATACTTTTACTCTAATATTTTGTTTAGTATTGTTTTTGCCGATCAAGGCCGGGGCAAGAACTGACGCGGAGATTACGGATTGGTATCTCAAGGATTTTACTTCGGAAATTGTCGTTAATAAGGACTCGTCGCTTGATATCACTGAAAAAATCACGGCGGATTGTGACAACCTGCCTGATAAGCACGGGATTTATCGGGTTTTGCCGACCCAGGTATATAAGACCAGCACGGAGGTGATCAAAACGCCGATTAAGTTGATATCTATTACCGATTTTAATGGTCAACCGATTAATTACGAGGCGTCCACAAGCTATACCGACCATACGATTTCTTGGAAGATCGGCGATGCGGACATTATTGTAAAGGGAGAAAATCATTATCAAATAAAATACAAGGTCCAAAATGCTGTCCGATTTTTTAATCAAGATTTCGATGAGTTTTACTGGAATTTAAACGGTAATTTTTGGAAGATTGAGACCGATAGTTTTATCGGCAAGATAATTTTTCCTACGGAAATTACCCAAGCCAACACTAAAATAGATTATTATACCGGCAGTTTTGGCTCTAAAAGCCAAGACGCGGCCACTTATTCATGGAGCGCGGATAATGTATTGGAATTTAGTTCGACGAGGACTCTAGAGGCCGGCGAGGGGATAACGGCTTCAATAATTTTCCCCAAAAATATTTTTACCCCTTACAAGCCGGGTTTTTGGGAACTATATTGGCAGTATTTTACATTTATTTTGCCGATTATCAGTTTTATAATTTGTTTTTTACTTTGGCTGAAGCACGGCAACGACCCGAATATCAAGGGGCCCATTGTGCCAGAGTTTGAGATTCCGGGGAAGCTATTACCGATGGAAATGGGCGAAGTGATGACCAATGGCCGGCTTTCAACCAATCATATCTCGGCTGGCATTATAAATTTAGCGGTTAATAAAATTATTAAAATTGAAAAGTTAGAAAACAAAGATTATAAATTGACGTTATTGCAAAAAACGCCAAAGGATTTAAGTGAGGTCGAAACATTGCTCATCGATAAATTATTCAGCGGTAAAGACGAAGTAATGCTTTCGAAGCTCAAAAACAAATTCTATAGTGAATTAGAAAGTTTGGAAAATTCAATTAAGAAAAATCTTGAAAAAGAAAAACTGGTTGGTGGTTCCAACAGTTGTCTTAGAATCGCTTTTGTGATGATGGCCGCTATCACCTTCCCGGGCGTTTTTATCTTCTTCATTTGGTGGATTTTAGCTCTAAATTTGCTTTTATCCTCGATCATTTTTATTGTTTTTGCGGTCATTATTCCACGGCGTTCAATTGAGGCGGCAAAGATGCTACGAAAAATTGAGGGCTTTAAACTTTATATGAAAACTGCGGAAAAGTATCGTCAACAGTTTAATGAAAAAGAGAATATTTTTGAAAAGTATCTGCCTTACGCAATGATTTTTGGGATTACCGGGCTTTGGATTGAAAAGATGAAAAAAATCTATGGCCAGGATTATTTTGAGACCTATCACCCGATTTGGTTTATCGGTCCTACCTTTGCTCATTTTGACGCCGGTAGTTTTGATTCGGCGATCTCATCTTTATCGTCAAATATGTCATCAACTCTTGCTTCTTCACCTTCAGCTTCTGGTAGTTCCGGTTGGTCTGGCGGCGGTGGCGGAGGAGGGTTTTCCGGCGGAGGCGGTGGGGGTGGCGGCGGCGGCGGCTGGTAATCAATCGGCCATAGGTATATAATTATAGCTATAAGGAGGCAAAATGACCAAAATTGCCTTAATTGACGATGAGCCGATTTTTTTGGACATCTATTCTCGGGTTCTTGGTAAAAAATACCTGGTTTTGACTGCCTTTGATGGTGAGGGGGGCTTAGAGCTGATTGAAAAGGATAAGCCCGAGCTGGTTTTGGTTGATATTCGGATGCCGAAAATGGATGGCTTGGAGATGATTCGGCAAATGAAGGGTAAGGGCCTAATGAACATGCCGGTCATCGTCCTTACCAACCTGGTAGAAGATGAAAAGGTCTCACAGGCAATTGAGCTGGGCGTTAAGGATTACATTGCCAAAGAGAAAACCACGGCCGCGGAGATCTTGGCAAAAGTTAGCGAAGCGCTTAAAAAGTAATCGCAATGAATAGGTACGACAGCATTATTATTTTAGCTTCAGAAATTATTAAAGAGGGCGACGGATTCAAAATGCCCGATTTTTTTAATGGTGTCGCGCATGGTGGCAAGATGCGGCTGGACGCGGCAATAAAGATGTTTAAGGACAAAATAGTCGATAATATAATAGTAGTTGGTGGGAAAGTTAATGATAGTGATGATGAGAAGACGGAGGTAATGGCCGACTATTTAATCGAAAAAAATATTCCAAAAGATAAAGTCATTAAGATACCGTCGGCGACTAATACCCAAGGGAATGCGGCGGCCGTTAAAAAATATATGTTTGACAGCAGAATTAAAGGTCAAAAAATCGGACTTTTAACCAGTTTTTATCATTTACCGCGGGCGATGAAATTTTTTGCCCGCGAGGGATTATGTTTTGAGCCGATCGTGGCGGAGGCGATTTTAATTGACCATCCAGCTTATGGCTTACAAAAAATTCATCAATTTTACATCAACACCAAAATGCTTGAGAGATTAAATAAAGAATTACAGGGTTTGGCTGATATGGAAAAAGGCAGTTACAAGCCAAAAACTAGTTAGGAAAAAAATGGCAGTAAAAAGTGTCAAAATTGTTGTTGGCGTACCAGAAACCCATGCCGATAAAGTCAGGCAAGCAATGGGGGATGCTGGCGCTGGGAAAATCGGTGATTATTCGCATTGCAGCTTTTCCGCTAAAGGAATTGGGCGGTTTATCCCGCTTGCGGGTGCTAATCCATCAATTGGCGAAATTGGGAAGATCGAGGAAGTTGCTGAAGAGCAAATTGAGACGGTTTGTTTGAAAAAAGATCTCGATAAAGTTATCGATGCTATCAAAAGAGTTCATCCATACGAAGAAATTGCGATATCGATATATCCTTTAGAAATTGATCCCGAAGAAATTACTCATAATCAATATCGGAAAAAATAATTTTGTATCACTCGTCAGTATCCTCAAAACATACCGGCAGTCGCTTCATCCAGCGACTCAGCGCTGCCTACGTGCTCGACCAAAAACCCCGCCGATGGCGGGGACCGTGCTTTTTGGTCTGCGCAAGTTAGTTTTGAGAACACTGACTTCGCTCAAAGAAGTTTTGCGACATTCGTTCGGTGGCATCCCCTCAGCTTAATTATTTTTGTTCTCAAAAATGCGAACGGCCCGCCAAGGGAGGCGGGCCGAGAACGAGGTCGTGGTCGTGGTAGCCGACGGGCTACCAGTTGAGGAAGTGGGCAATACACCCGACTAGGAAGAGCGCCGCGATCATCGAGTTGGTAATCGGGGTCTCGGCGTCTCTATGCCACCAGTTCTCCCATTCCTGGAGAGCTTCGCGCCATGTGCGTCTGAGCCCCCAGGCGATTGCCGCTGCTGTAACTATCCAGGCGCTGCAACCAGATTCGCCGACGCCGATGAGTAGTCCCGACAGTGATAGGAAGAAAGAAGCGGAAATTCCAGCTACGAAAGCAGCCGAGGGGATTTCTCGGCCCAGGATTATGACTTCCCATGTCGAGATGAAATACCAGCTGATCAAGGTGCCGATTGCCATCAGCATAGCGGTTGTCGCTGCCGGGTGGAGATCCTGTGGTATCGCCTGTCCAAGCCAGATTCGATCGAGGAGGACCATGAGTAATATCGCGATGGCCATGGCCATCTGAGTGACTCTGACGGCCCGTCGTTCCAGACGTTCCATTATCGAGCTCCCTCACGCATGATATCCCGAAGTTACCCGACCTTCAGGCATTGTAAATATAGTACTAAAAAATTGGGCGGAAGTCAAGGAGACCGCTTAATTATCGAGAAATAATTTACGATGCGCTTGGACTTGGAACTATAGAAGGAGAAACTGAAGGTGATATCGTGGGTGATGTTAAAGCCGCCGGTAAAGATGCCGGAGAGGCGGAACTCATTGTTTTAAGAGCATCGGAGATTTGTTTAAGCAAGTTATGAGCGTCTTTCAAGTCCTGTTTGGCCTGTTTCATTGCGGCTTTTCCTTCTTCGCGGGCGGTTTTGGCCGCATCGGTATTGACTGGCGTCATTGCTTTGAATTTTTCTTCGGCAATGGCCAGTTGGGTTTTGGCATCGGTAAGTTTGGCGGTAACTTGATCTATAAGAGCTTGGATGGCGGCAGTATCCTTGCCGGCGTTTTTATTTTGCTCGAGCATGGTTTGCAGTTGTCTTTGGATTGCTTCAAGTCGGCCCAAAATATATTGTCCTTGAGAGGTGAGAGATTCGCCTAATCCTTTCGGTGCTGTCACCATATAAATACGGAATTTTTCAAATATAGATTTGATATCGGCTTTCAAGGTCGTTAAATCAGTATCAGCCGCTATTTTTGCTTTCAAAGTATTTAGATCAGCGATATTGGTGTCGATGTCGACAATTGTTGCTGTTTTGACGTCGGCGGAGATTTTTTCGTTTTCTTGGATGCGCGTCTTGAGCTTATTTAGCAAAGAAATTCGATTATCGATCAGCATCGTCCCAAGCTCTTTGAGACGAGTGATTTTTTCAGCTTCTTTGGCGGCTTTGAATTCAGCCAGTTTATCTTTCCAGTTTTTAGCGCCGTGATTTAGATCATTATCGGCGCTGGCGCTAGCGGAAGTAGTAACAGCAACCGATGATGAGTTTTTGGGTGAATTTTGACCTTGGGAATTTTCCGATCTACCAATGGCCGCCATCGGGATGGCTAAAACGGCGATTAGACCAGTAAGCAATAAAATTATTTTGATGTTGGACATTTTAGCTCCTTTATCTCGAGCAAAGTCGAGAGATTACAAATTTGGCGTCTCGTCTTCAGACGCATCGATTTTATCAAATTGATCAAAGTCGCTATCTAAATTGCTTAGCTCCTTATCAACGGCATTCAAATTGTCAGCCGCAGAAGAGGTAGTGACACTCGACGGGGTTGGGGTAGTAACCGGCGTGGTCTTGTTAGCATAGTAATTCCAAATAAAATATCCGCCGGCTAAGACAAGGACCAAAATTAAAATGAGCCAAATCCAGAGGGATTTTTTAGGTTCGGTTGAGATGGGAGATTGGGTATTCATTTAACCTCCTTTAGAATATTGTTATCGATTACTATTATATAATATGCGGTAGTAATATAATAGTAACTAATGAATAATTTGTGGCAAGTGATAATTTATGGTTTGATTGCCGGTGCGGCGACAATCGCGGGCTCATATTTAGTTTTAAGTAAAGAAAAATGGGCAAGAAAAAATTCAATTTACTTAATCAGCTTTTCCGCGGGAGTGTTACTCGCCGTGGCAATCGGCCACTTAATGCCAGAGGCCGAAGGCTTAAATTCGAACGCTTTAATTTGGTTTTTAGCCAGTTTTATTTTCTTTTATATTGTTGAGCATGTTATTATTCTACATTCTTGTCGTGAGGGTGAAGCTTGCGTTGTCCACCCGATTGACAGGATCGCTTTACTAGGAATGGGCCTGCATTCACTGCTCGACGGCGTGGTAATCGGCGTTGGTTTTGAAATTTCTTTAGAATTGGGGGTTATCGCCACTTTATCGGTTTTAATCCATAAGCTGCCGGATGGAATTTCGATGGTATCTATTCTTTTGCATACCGGGTATGAACGCGTAAGGGCGGCATCGTTTTCCTGGCTAATCGCCTTAGCTACGCCAATCGGCGCGATTGTTAGCTTCATATTTTTCCGAGATTTCTCGACCTTAATTTTAGGGGCGCTATTAGCCATCGCCGCCGGCTCGTTTTTATATGTGGCGGCGGCGGATTTAATTCCCGAGATTCATAAAAAATCTAAGTTTATTAATATAGTACTCGTTATTTTGGGAGTTTTGTTTCCGTTTGTTGTGAGGTATTTGCTGAAATAATGTGACCAATTGGGTCTCCGGAGAGGTTTGGGTTTTTAGAACTCTTTGCAAAAATGATATCTTATAGTACATTTGTGGCAGGTCAGACGACCAGCAGTCAGAAACTCTAGGAGAGGTGTTATGGCAGGGATACGGAGAGCGTTACTTTCGGTGTCAGACAAGACGGGGGTCGTGGAGTTCGCCGGCGAACTCGAGAAGATGGGTGTGGAGCTGCTCTCCACGGGCGGAACGGCAACGGCGATCCGCAATGCCAGGATTACGGTGAAGGACGTTTCGGAGTTCACCGGCTTCCCGGAGATGCTTGACGGTCGGGTCAAGACGCTGCACCCGCGGGTCCATGCTGGGCTTCTCTACATGCGAGGCAACCCGGAACACGAGGCGACGATGGAGAAGCACGGCCTGCTGGGCATCGACCTCGTGTGTGTGAACCTCTACCCGTTTGAGGCCACGGTGGCGAGGCAGGACGTGACGTTTGAGGAGGCCATCGAGCAGATCGACATCGGCGGGCCCTCCATGCTGCGGTCGGCGGCGAAGAACCACCGGTCCGTGATGGTCGTGACTGATCCGGCCGACTACGCCCGGGTCCTGGCGAGCATGAGAGAGAACGGCGGGGACACGACCCCAAAGCTACGCCGCGAGCTGGCCCAGAAGGTGTATGCACGCACGGCGGCGTACGACTCCGCCATCGCTGAGTACCTGACGCGGAACCTTCTCTGAGTCGGATCGAGCAGATATCGTAAGGGGCGCAGCCAACCGGCTGCGCCCCTTCTCTATACGCGAACATCCCGCCTTCCGAGGGAAGACGGGATGATAATGACTGTCCTGTTCGATTCTTGCCGTTATCAGGCGACTTGTTCGGCTAGCGGATCCTGCAGGTTGAGGGCAAGCAGTACTTCTTCTACCAACCGACGATGCCTCGGTTCAAGTAGGGGGAGCAGTTCGACGATCTCTTCCTGCGTAAGTCCGGTAGTCCAGATGGTTTCAAGTTCGAGCGAGGCGGGTGTTGGTTTACGCTCGGACGACGAACTCGTCTCTGGCTGAGCCGCCAGCGTCTGACTACGTGGCCGTCGGCTATCCTTGGGCTTAGCCGCTGGCCGTTCGATGAAAGGCGGGAGGGTTCCTTGTTCTTCTTGAGCCAGCATTTGCCGCAGCTTCAAGATGGCCTTGCTCCGCTGGGCGTAGACGCAGCCGACCCTGACCCTGCGCTCTCGTGCGATGTCTCGGATGCTCCGTCCTGTCAGCAGAGCGTCCATTACCTGTTGCTCGGCCTTTGTCAGCCGCGGTAGGAGCGCGAGTACGCGCTGGCGGAGTTGCGATACTTCCAGCCGTTCCAGTAGATCATCCACGAAGCTTTCCCCCTCCGTCTCGTTCATGTCTTCCAACGGGACGATGATCTTCATGTGGCTGGCCGCCTCGCCGCGGTCGTGGAGATAGCCGGGGATGCGAACGAGGCCATACCGATCCCGGAGCCAGTGACGAATAGCGCCGATGCCGGTCTTCACCAGGTAGCTGTGACACTCATGCGTCGCCCGATGTGCTGCAGCTTCCCAGATGGCCGTTTCCGCCTCTTGGTAGAGGTCGCGAGCGGTCTCGCGATCCACTCCCAACATGCCGATGTAGTTCCAGATCTGGTGTGCGACGGCTGCATCCATTGCCATACCCCTCCACCCATGGACTTTCTTGGGTACAAACTTCGCCTCTATATTTATCATAAATCTCAATTATTGGCTGTTCAATAGTCGACTTTAATTGCAAGCGCTACAATGATAATATTAATGCAAGGAGGAAAAATGGATAAACCAGTCGAAGAGACCTGCGCATCCTGCGGCGAGAAGCTTTCTGAAAACAGCAAATGCATGTGCGACCCAACAATATGTTTTAAATGCTGTAAATGCCCAGACGATTGTACTTGCGGGTGTAAAGATAAACTCGCCGAAGCCGAAGCGTCTGGATAAATAATCTAAAAATTGGAGTAATAATGAATCACCGGCGTTTGTGGATTATTATAATTTCGTTGGCAATTGTTATTTTTTTGGCAATTGGTCTGGCGTTGTGGTTGATGAAATTTCAATTTGGCGAAACGGCGCCGTCGCCTGCGGTTTCGAAAATGTCCGAAACGTGGGTTAAAAATCCCAATAAACTTTTTGAAAATGTGACCTCAACTGACACTTTGAAACTCGAAGACGGCACCTTTCGGATGTATCTTCAAAAAAGCGGCAAGATTTTATATGCGGAATCTAAGGATGCAACGACCTTTAGTGAGCCAGTATCAACCGGGATTGATGAAAATCCGGGCAAGTTTAATTCCAATCCAACGGTGTTGAAAATCAAAGACAACGATTGGATTATGGTTTACGAAGAACAGCCGCAACTTGCGCCAAACGCAGAAAAAGGGCCTGGGCTGGGTTCTCAACGAAATTTATTATTAGCCACTTCGGAAGACGGCAAAAGTTTTACTAAAGTCGGCATCGTAATCGATAGCGCCAAAGAAGATAAGTACTTTGCCTCAGTGCCCAAATTAGTTAAATTACCTGATAATAAAATTAGAATGTATTATGTTTCCGAAGGCGACAAAACTGCCTCAGCGATTTCCGATGATGGGAAAACTTGGGTGAGGGACAAAGGTTTTCGGTTAGAGGATTCAGCCGTAGACCCCGATCCGATTTTAAAGGTCTGCTGCGGCGGAACGCAAAATTGGGTTATGTATTTTGCGACGCTCGAGGGAAACAATAATAAATTTTATAAAGCAACTTCTAAAGATGGAATTAGTTGGCAGCGAGGTGAGATTGTTTTAAGGCCAGATAGCGAAAAGGGGGCGATTGTTGATCCTGACGTCGTGGAAATTACCGCCGATTCCTCGACAAGCTCGGGACAAGCTAAATGGCGGATGTTTTTCGGCGAGATGGCTAAAGGTCAAGGCCAAATGGGCGGATCAGCGCAGATCGATTTATATTATGCTGATTTCGAAGGCGATATATTCGAGTAGCAATGAAAATTGATGAAATAAAATTTGGTCATATTGTGGTTGAGGGAAAGCGTTATAGCCAGATTGTGATTGCTGATGAAGAAGTCGAAGAAAGAGATGAGAGAAAACTCGAAGACCTTTTCGGCACTTCTCACCGGGTAGGTGAGTGGGAGGCCGAGGCGCTTTTGAAGGGTAATCCACAATACATTATTGTCGGCAATGGTTATAGCGGAGCCATGGAAGTCCAGCCGGAAATAATGCAAGAATTAAAAAATGCGGGCGCCGAAATTCTCATTTTGCACTCCCCTATTGCCGCCGATAAATATAACGAATTGATTGAACAAGGTAAAAAGGTTAATGTTTTGATTCATACGACATGCTAAAGTTTACATCGAGGAGTTAAAACGACGAGATGACAAACGCTCAAATACCAAAAGATCCCAACAATCTAACCCCCCTTGAGGACAAACACTGGCCGCAGTTTGACATTATCAATCCCAAAATTGGTCAGAAATTTGTTGTGCGAGTTCGAGTAGGGGTTAGCCCACACGTTATGACGCCAGAACATTTGATTATGTGGATTGAGGCATATTATGGTAACCGGCCGGTTGGTAAAGTTTTTCTCAAACCCGGCGATGAGCCGAAAGCGGAGTTTACTGTTGTTGGTAAAGAGGGCGAAAAAATCAAAGCTTATGAATTTTGCAATCTGCATGGACTCTGGCAGAACGAAGTTGAAATAAAGTTTTAAATTCTCGATGTAAAATATGTTGTACTTGACAGATTTTTATTGTGATATATATTAAATATATACCCTCTAGGGGAGGGTATGAGTGAGTAATAAGTCAGAAGTAATAAGCAAAAACTGGTGAAAAAAAATTCTAAAAAACAATCTATCAATAGAATGAACTACCTAATTGGACATCTTCAGGCCAATAAAAAAATGATCGAAGATGATCGTTATTGCATTGATATTATCCGTCAAAACAATGCCGTGGTTTCGGCGCTGAAAAAAGTTAATGACATCATTTTATCGTCGCATCTTGATACCTGCGCGACGACAGCTATCAAGGATGGCGATCTCAAAAAACGACAAAAGGTTTTAAAAGAGCTTTTAGAAATTTACGAAGCAAAGTGAGGGGAAAATGGAAAAGAAAAAAATTTACAACATCAAGGGCATGGATTGTGCCTCCTGCGCAATCAAAATCGAAAAATCGCTCTCAAAAACACCGGGTGTCCAAAAAGCAGTGGTGAATTATTTAATGAAGCAAGCGACTGTTACCGGCGATTTTCAGGATGAGGATATTAAAAGGGCGGTTGAATCGACCGGTTATGAGATAGAGGTACAGCAATCGGAACATCAGGACCACGCGATGCATCGGATGCCAACGGGTGAGATGATGGAGGGCATAAGCCATGATGAGCACGCGGAGCATGCCAAATTGGAATCGGCAGCGGAGATAAAGACCCTCAGAAACAAGTTTATTTTTGGAACAATATTTTCCATTGTTATTTTAATGCTGACCTACGCCGGATATATCCCAGTTCTCAAAAATTTCTCGCCTCAAATTCTTAATTACATAATGTTTGTTTTGACAACACCGGTGATGGTTTGGCTCGGACAACAATTTTATCGCGGCACTTGGCGAGGTTTAAAACATTTTTCTGCTAATATGGATACTTTAATTGCGGTTGGGACCTCAGCGGCGTATTTATATTCAACTGCAGCCACATTTTTCCCATCGTTTTTTATACAGGCCGGGATCAAACCCGACGTTTATTTTGATACGGCCGCCGTGATCCTCACTTTGATTATTCTAGGTAAATTTCTTGAAGCGAGAGCTAAAGGTCAAGCCTCGGAGGCGATTCAAAAATTGCTCAAACTGCAGGCAAAAACGGCGACTGTTTTGCGCAGCGGCAAAGAAGAAAAAGTTCCCATTGAAGAAGTAAAAGTCGGCGATATTGTAATTGTTAAACCCGGCGAGAAAATTCCGGTTGATGGCGTAATTACTGAGGGCTATTCGGCCATCGACGAATCAATGATTACCGGAGAATCAATTCCGGTTGAGAAGAAGGTTGGCGACGAAGTTATTGGCGCCACAATAAATAAAACTGGTAGTTTTCGATTTCGAGCAACGAAAATTGGGACTGAGACGGCATTGGCCCAAATAGTTCGTTTAGTTCAAGAGGCACAAGGATCAAAAGCGCCGATCCAAAAATTGGCCGATATTATTTCCGGCTATTTTGTACCAGTGGTTATTGCTATCGCCATTTTATCGTTCGTCGTCTGGATGATTTTTGGCCCCCAGCCGCCGTTTACTTTTGCTCTTGTTACTTTTGTGACGGTTCTTATTATCGCTTGTCCGTGCGCACTGGGCTTGGCAACGCCGACGGCGATTTTAGTCGGTACTGGATTGGGCGCGGAAAATGGGATATTAATTCGTGATGCGGAGAAATTGGAGATTTTTCATAAGACAAAGACGATTGTTTTTGACAAAACTGGGACTTTGACAAAAGGAAAACCAACGGTCACTGACGTGACCGAAGTAAAAAGTCAAAAGGGAAAAGTCAAAATTGAAGATATTTTAAAATACGCTGCATCGATTGAGAAGGGCTCTGAACATCCCTTGGCCGAGGCAATTGTCAAATATGCCGAAGAGAAAAAAATTGGGCTTATCAAACCAACCAAATTCAATGCTATTCCCGGTCACGGAGTCGAGGGTATTATCGAGAGTAAAGAAATATTTTTAGGCAATCGCTTATTGATGGAACGTGAAAAAATCGCTATTGATGATAAAACCGAAGAGCAAATTCAAAAATTAGAAAATGAGGGCAAGACGGTGATGATTCTGGCCATTGATAAAGATCTCGAGGGGCTTATCGCCGTTGCTGATACTTTAAAGGACTACTCCAAAGAGGCAGTAGCTGAGCTACATAAGATGGGTATTAAGGTGGTAATGATTACTGGTGATAACGAACGAACGGCTCGAGCGATCGCTCAGGAAGCCGGTATCGATGAAGTGTTAGCCGGGGTCTTACCCGAAGATAAAGCGGCAAAAATCAAGGATTTGCAGAAAGGCGGTGTAATTGTTGCGATGGTCGGCGACGGAATCAATGACGCCCCGGCCCTAGCCCAAGCTGATGTTGGCGTGGCCATCGGTTCAGGGACTGATATCGCCATGGAAGCCGCTGATGTGACTTTGATTGCTGACGATTTACGAAAGGTATCTCAGGCGATTAGATTATCACGGGCTACCATGCGAACAATCCGGGGAAATCTTTTTTGGGCTTTCATTTACAATATTTTGGGCATTCCTGTCGCGGCCGGCGTTTTGTATCCTTTTTTGGGCATCTTGTTAAATCCGATCATCGCCTCCGGCGCGATGGCCTTTTCGTCGTTGTTTGTGGTTTTAAATTCATTGCGGCTGAAAGGGGCAAAGAAATTTTTGTCCATCCAAATTCTTTTAATTTTAGTTTTATTGTTCGGCATCGGTCTACCTATCGGCTATTCGGCTCTTCATAAAGAATCTAATAACTTGCCGAGTTCGGCGGGAAAATTAGTCGCCGATGCCGAAGCAAAAGTAGTCCCTGCCGAGGGCTCGGCTTCTGTTTTTGGCTTAAAATTTACGAGCGCTGACTACCAAATTTTAGTTAACAATGCCCAGATGCCCATGACTTCGGAGGAGATGAACTATTTCGCCGGGATGGATGTTTCGATGCCTTGCTGCGGTTTTGATAAAACCGTGGCAAATTTTCCGGAAAACTGTCAATGCGGACATCATTTGGCGACCTATGGGATAATCAAAAAAATGACCAAAGCCAATATCCCGCGTCAGAGAACCCAAATTGAAGTTCGCCGCTGGATTGGTTATTTTTTTCCTAAAGAGGCAATTGCCAAAGAATTAGAAAATAGCGGCGCCTCGAGTGGTCAAATCCAAAGGGCTTTAGATTTATTAAATAGTAAGGGGAGTTGCTAGAAAGGAAAAAATGTATCCGATGATGTATGGCTGGGGCGGGGGTTGGAGTATTTTTATGATGCTTTTCGGCGGCGTTTTCTCTATCCTCGTGCTGGTTGCTTTAATTCTTTTCATCGTCTGGCTTATTAAACAAATTCAAAAGTAATGACCGAAACTTTGGGTACAACCTTTTTGGGGGCTTCGATTGTCGCTTCATTTTCGGGCGGGGTTTTGGCTTTATTTGCGCCCTGCTGCATCAGCTTCCTATTGCCCTCGTATTTTGCTACGGCTTTTAAGCAAAAATCGCGGATTCTTTTAATGACTTTGGTCTATTTTATCGGAATAGCAATTGTTTTGGTGCCAATAGGCCTAGGCGTGAGCGCCCTTTCGCGAATTTTCTCTTCCTATCACTACGAAGTTTTTTTAATCGGCGGGATATTTTTGATATTTTTAGGTATTTTAACTTTGTTTGGCAAAACCATTCCTTTGCCATTTAAGGCCAAGCCGGATTTGCAAAAGAGGGATGTTTTGTCAATTTTTATCCTCGGGCTGGTCTCTGGGGCGGCGAGCTCCTGCTGCACGCCGGTATTGGTCGGAGTTTTAACGATTACGGCACTATCGGGAACATTTTTATATGCTTTACTTCTTTCTCTCACTTATGTTTTAGGAATGGTTTTTCCGCTTTTTCTTTTGTCGTATTTTTGGGATAAATACGATTTTTCGCGCGCCAAATGGCTGCAGGGTAAAGTTTTTGAATGGAAATTGCTGGGGAAAAAATACTATGTTCATACCTCACATTTGATTGCGGCGGCGATTTTGGAGGTGATGGGGATATTAATTATAATATTGGCCTTGACCGGCAAAACCTGGACTTCTGCTTCATATCTAGCCAAAATGACCAATATTTTTGGTGCTTTTACTAAGGCAATCATTGAAAAAACAAAATTTATTCCTGAATATATTTGGGCGAGCATAATAATTCTTATATTAATATTAATAGTATGGCTGGCCTTTAAGCCAAAGGAGAAAATTTAATGAAATTTTTATGGGCAATATTAGGGACGTTAGTGCTTTCGGGGATAATAATAATGGTGATTGTCCTATCAAATAAACCGCCGAAAAGCATTGCCGGTTATTCAGTCGGCGATCCGAACGCGCCGAGAATTGAAGTTACTGAGAAAACTTTTGATTTTGGGAAAATCAAGTCGACCGATGTGGCCAAACATGATTTTAAAATTAAAAATACTGGAAAAAATCCATTGGTTATAACCGATATTATGACTTCTTGTCATTGCACGACCGCTCTATTGAAAATTTCGGGTCAATCCGATTCACCGGAATTCAGCATGGAGATGAGCGATTGGCAGGGAGAGATTGCTCCGGGGGCAGAGGCAACGCTCGAGGCAATTTATAAGCCGGCGGTTATGCCGGTTTCTGGTCAAGTGAGCCGTGTGGTAACCTTTAAGACCAATGACCCGGCCAATAAAGAAGTTCAGTTAGAACTACTTGCCAACGTTCAATAATAATGTTACAATATCTTCACAAAGATTAAGTTTACGGAGGTATATACCATGTCTAAAGGACCAGATTGCGGTGGTTGCGGCGGCGCAGGTTGTTGCCCGCCAGAACCCAAGTAAATCCGTAAATCTACGGATAAGCAAAAAACGGCCGAGAAATAAAAAGGCCGTTTTTTGTTGAAAAGGAAAGAGCGCCGTGTCGGGATGACACGGCGCTCTCTTGGTTGTACGTTCGTAGAGTTGCCTTGGTCAGGCGGCTATGTCTCTGCGGTACTGGGCGTCTAGCCAGCTGATCTGTTCGACTCCGAGATTGGCCTTCGTCCTTGCCAGTCGGCGAGTGGCTCCCATGCCGGTGACGCCGAGGACGCGGCCGCCGTTCGTGATGATATTGCCCGCCTCATCCAACGCGGTACCGGCGTGGAAGACGATGAGCCCTGGCACGGTCTCGAGCGCGAGATCCAGACCATTGATCACATCGCCCTTGCGTGGCTTGCCCGGGTAACCCTCGGCCGCCATCACCACGGTGACCGCCGCATCTTCTGACCACTCGACTTCGGTCGTGCTGAACTTGCCTTCGGCGCCGGAGTAGAGCAGTTCGAAGAGATCGGTCTTCATCCGGGGCAGGATGACCTGCGTTTCCGGGTCCCCGAATCGGACATTGAACTCAAGGACCATCAGACCATCTTTGGTCACCATTAAGCCAACGTAGAGGACGCCGCGGAAACCGGTGGCGGCGACGATTGGTCGGACGATGGTTTCGAGTGCCTCGTTGATCATCGCTTCGGTGAACCGGTCGACCGGCGAGTAGCTGCCCATGCCGCCGGTGTTTCCTCCCGTATCGCCATCGCCGATCCGCTTGTAGTCCTGGGCGGTGGCGAGGGGGATGAGCTGGTCGCCGGCGCAGAGCACCATCAGCGACGTCTCCCAGCCCTCGAGGTAGTCCTCGACGATGATTCGCCGTCCGGCCTCGCCGAGCTCGTCCTCCATCAGCATCGCGTAAGCGGCTTTCTCCGCCTCTTCGCGATTTTGGCACGGGAAAGCACCTTTGCCCCCGCAGAGGCCGTCGGCCTTGACGACGCATCTTCCCTTGGGAAAGCTGACGATCGCGCGGCGCGCCCTAGAGAAGGTGTCGCAGACCTCGAAGCGAGCAGTCGGAACCCCGAGCTTTCTCATCAGCTCCTTGGAATAGACCTTGCTTCGCTCGAGCTCGGCCTGCTTGGCAGTCGGTCCGAAGATCCTGAGCCCTCTCAAAGCGAAGACGTCGACGATACCCTTCGTCAGGGCTAGTTCGGGACCGGGGACCGTGAGGTCGATCTCCTCATCTTCGGCAAACAGCGCGAGGGTTTCGATTTCGTTTACGGCGATGGGGACATTGGAGCACTTGGCTTCACGGCCGATTCCGGCGTTGCCCGGGGCGCAGAAGATCCTTCCGACGTGGGGCGACTGCGCGAGCTTCCAGACGAGGGCGTGTTCTCGGCCCCCGCCACCGACAACCAGCACGTCCATTCCGTTCATGTACCTATCCTTTCCTTGTACATCAGCCGTTAGGGAACAGAGCCCTGGCGAAGCGCTTACAATCGTCGAGGAAGTTGTAAAGTCCGTTAGGGACCAGAGGCCGATCGCGCAAGTGAACCGACCAGTTCTTCGTCGCGAGCATTCCGAGGGTTTGAATCTGGACGTGATGTTCTACTGGCAGCACGCGTTCCTGCAGCGAAATGACATCGTCGGTCGGGAGAATCGGAACTCGCTGACAGTTGATCACGTCTCCCTTGTCGTATTCCTCGGTGACAAGATGGCTGACCGCCTCAGTGAACTGCTCTATGGCAAGTTGCTCTGGCGATCTTCCGGCGCTGAGGCGAACATAGAGGAGTCGGGCGCAATGGACACGCCTGCCATACATGCCCTGACCACCGAAATCGGGCCGGCCGGGATCGAGCGGGCCCGGGTGCTGGTTAATGATGCGGCCCTGATAGGCCTCGACAACATTGCTCGGTGTCTTCGGCAGCCAGCCGTACTGGCCGATGATGTCGGGTTTGAACCGGTCCAGAAGCTCGAGAAGGGCTAGGCCGAAGTTCTCGCGCGAGGAAAACGACCTGGGGTCACAGACAAACAAGTTCTTTAGCCACTCCATCCCAGCGTTCTTGACCTTGGTAAGTCCGCCAGCTTCCTTATTGCTCGAGGCCACTAGCACGGGCTGGATGCGTCCGTGGAGCAGCCCGCCCGGCATGCAGGCCTCGAGGATGGCGGCCATGGTTGTGCCGCCACCGGAGATCAACATCGCCAATCGTTTCAAGGTGCTTCTCCTTTTGGTAGCGGTTCTCCGTTCAGCCGCTAAACACAGAATATATTAAGGTTTGATGATTTGTAAATATCTAATTCTTGACTATGCCCTTTTTTTATGATGGCGGAGTTTGTACTATAAGTTCGGAACCGACCTTGTCCTCTGCCGTCGGCATGAGAAGGTGGGTTTACGTTCTTTGAGAAAGGAGAACCGCAGACATGTTGCGACAGTACCGGATACCGGGGCTGGCGCAGGGCGCCGTCGAGCGCATCCGAAGGATCAGCGGTTTCGACGGTCCGATCGAGACGGAGCATTGTCTCTATATCGGCACCAGCGCACCGCTTGATCAACGTGAGTTTGGTGTGCTACGGCGGTACCTGGCTACCAGCTACATGCCGGCTGGGATCGGTGACGAATCTCGTCTGGGAGCATGCAAGACGGTCCTCGAAGTCGGTCCTCGGATGGCATTCGAGACCGTTGCCTCATCGACTACTGTCTCGATGTTCCGCGACTGTGGAATACGGCAGATAGAACGGATCGAGCGTTCGGTCCGTATCGGACTGCCGGTCGAACTCACCTCCGACGAAGGCGATAAGTTCCTCAAGCCGCTCTTCCAACGGATGTTCTTCGACAAGATGACCCAAGAGCGCTACCACCAGCCGCTCGAGTCCTTCGACGGCGGCCGCCAACCCGACCCGGTGGTCTGGATACCGGTGGCGGAAGGCGGTATGGCGGCGCTTCGTGAAGCCGGAAAGAGAATGGGCCTAGCCCTGGATGACCAGGACTACGATCACTTCTTCAGCCAGTTTCACGACAGGTTGCATTACGATCCATCTGATGCCTGCTGGCTCTTCTGTGCCAACGAGTGCTCTGAGCACTGCAGCCATGCCGGCGTATTCGGCGCGCAGCGCTACATCGACGGCGTGCCGTGCGAACGGACACTTATGGAGGAGGCGAGAGCGGCCTTCATGGCCAACCCGGGAAGGGCGTGGCCTGCGGGTGACGAAGCTTCGATTTTCCGAGGGCTACGGCCTGTACTGACTCTTGTTCCAGAAAGGCCTGGAGAGCCGTCGGAGTACGTCCCCCAGATGGTGATGTATCACCCCGCCATCTCGGACGAGTCACACTGCCATCCGAGCAAGGTTTGCCCCTTCTGGGGGGCAGCCACTGGTCCTGCGCGGGTCCGTGATAACACCGCGGCTGGCCGCGGAGGAATCATGGGCTGCGCCTGGTTTGGTATCGCCGTCGGCAACCTCTGTATTCCTGGCTATGAACAGCAGTGGGAGGAAGTCGGCTGGCGGCCGGTCGGAGCAGTGCCTCCGCTTGACATCGCGATCGAAGGTCGTGATGGTGCCTGGTTCATGGAGAACGCCAATGGTGAACCAGGGCTCGGTGGCTTCTTCATCGCCCTTGGCCTCGATCCAGGTGATGGCTACAGGAGCTACTATAAGCCCATCATCTTCACCGGAGGCAAGAGCCAGATTCGGGACGAGCATGTGGAGAAGCACGAACCTCAAGCAGGCATGGACCTGATACTGATCGGAGGTCCGCTCGACAACGTCGGCTACGGTGGCGGTACGCGCTCCTCAACCTCAGCCAGTCTTGGTGATGACCTTGGGCAGGCAGAGGAGCTGGATTTCAACTCGGTGCAGCGAGCCGCTCCTGTGATGCAGAACTCGGGTGAACGTCTGATCAGGGCGCTGGTTGAAATGGGGTTGATCAACCCGATCGAGACCATCGGTGACTGCGGCGCCGGCGGCATCCTGACCAAAGCTGCGGAGCTGGCAATGCACACCGGGCTCTGGCTCGACTACCGAGCGGCGCCGTGCAGTGACCGGACAATGTCTCCGTCGCAGCTCCTCAACGCCGAGTCTCAGGAGAAGTACCTCTTTGCCAGCTGGCCGAAGCATCGGGAGCAGATTCTGGCGGTGGCAGACCGCTTCTCCTGTCCGGCTACGCCGATAGGTAGGTTCACTGGTGATGGCCGGTTGGTCTGTTACGACAGCCAGACCGGTGAGAACGTCATCGATATGCCGATGGATGTGGTCTTCGGTGCACGGCCAAAGAAGCGTTGGGACATCAAGTCCGTCACGCCGGTTCGACATCCCCTAAGGCTCCCGCGGCGACTATCAGCTAAGAGGGCTGCGGAGCTGGTGCTACGGCATCCGACCGTGGCGGCCAAGAAGTGGCTAACTGACCATGTGGACCGTTCCGTTGGTGGTCGTACGGTGCAGCAGTCATGTGTCGGTCCCTGGCAGATACCGGTTGCTGACTACTGGGTGCATGCTGAGAGTATCCTCGACACTGTTGGCACGGCCACGGCTCAAGGTGTTCAACCGCTGGCAGGTCTCAATTCGCCGGCGGCAATGGCACGACTGATCGTGACCGAGGCACTGCTCGGCCTTTCGTGCTGCCTTATCAGCAGTCTTGAGGACCTGACCTGTGAGGTCAACTGGTTCGCCGATGCTAAGGCTCCCGGCGAGGGCTTGGCCATGGATCTGACTGCCAAGGCACTGACTGAAGCAGAGATCAAGGCGAGAATCCGGCAAGCCGGTGGGAAGGATAGCGTATCCGGCCACAACCTCGCCATCAGTCCCGAGGGGGCGATGGTCGATGTCAGATGGCCGCTGACTGTGGTGGTGACCGCAGCCGTGCAGATGCCAGATATGCGAATCAAGGTGACCCCGCTTTTGGAAGAGAACACTCTGATTCATGTCGACTTCTGTCCGGAGTCCAAGCCTCTCGGCTCGAGCATCCTGGCGCAGGTGCACCGTCAGGTGGGCAACGACTGTCCTGACTTTGACTTCGGCCGCGTTATATCCTACTTCCACGCTGAACAGGAGATGCTGCGAGAAGGCCTGATCTCCTCCTTGCACGACATCAGCGACGGCGGGTTGTTCACCACCATCGCTGAGGTGGCGTTCTGCAGCGGGGTAGGCCTGGATGTGACGACTAGCGGCAAGTTCGGCTGGATGAGGCACTACTTCTCGCAGGTTCCTGGCGCGGTCATCGGCTGTAAAGCCAAGGACGCTGCCAAGATCTGCCGCCGGTTCCGGAAGGCGGATGTCTACGCCAGTGTTGTCGGCAAAGTCCGGAAGTCCAAGACCAAGCCGATGATCCAGATCCGGCATAACGGCAGGCCGGTCCTCTCCGAGCCGATGCTCGAACTGCGTTCCGCCTGGCTTGAGACCAGCTTCCGGCTGGATGCCATCAAGACCAAGCCGGAGTGCGTTGCGCAAGAGCGTGAGTCCTTGGCGACTCTACTTACGCCGCCTCCGTACAAGCTCACCTTCGTTCCTCCCCGATCCCCGCGGTTGGGCCGGAAGGAAATCCGATTCCCTGACCGACCGGGGGCGGCGATTGTCTGGGCGCCGGGCAGTAACGGCGACGATGAGCTGCGAAACATGGCCTATGTCGGTGGCTTCAGGCCGTTCGACATCGACGTCAAGGATCTGGCCCAGGGCAAGATGGGTATGGAACATTGCCAACTGCAGTTGGATGCAGGCGGCTTCTCCTACTTGGACGAGCCCTTCGAGGCAGGGGTGGCCTGGGCCGCAACGGTCGAGGAGAATGAGCGAGCTCGGGAGCAGGACAGGGAATTCCGTGCCCGCGAGGATACTCTGAAGTATAGCCCGTGCAATGCCGCTCAGAAGGATCTGCTGTTGGGCGTGGAGCCCTTCCCCGAGCTTCCGCGCGAGAAGCGACCACGCTTCCTGACCAACGAGTCGGGAGTGTTCGAGTCGCGCTTCGTGACGGTGGAGATACTGCCTTCGCCGGCGGTGATGTTCCGTGGTATGGAGGGTTCGCGTATCGGCATCATCACCGCTCACAAGGAGGGCAGGCTCTACTGTCATGATCCGGCCGTTCTGGAACGTATACTCGCCGACGGCCTGGCGCCAATGCGTTACATTGGGCCGGATGGCGAGCTGGCAACCACCTACCCGTTCCTACCTAATGGCAGTCCGCACGCCATCGCCGGGGTCTGCTCACCAGACGGGCGATTCGTGGCTACTATGCCGCATATCGAACGTCTCTTCCTGGACTGGCAGTGGCCGTGGATGCCGAGATCCTGGCGCCGGCGGGGGATCAGCCCCTGGCTCAAGTGTATGGAGAACATGTACGAGTGGTGCCTCGAGCATCGCTCATCGACCCGCTAGCGTGCGAGTTACGACTATCAGGGCGGGGTGGACGACTAGTCCATCCCGCCCGCTTTGTTTTTTTAAGGTCTTACTCTTGAAAGAAAGGTTTGTCGGGTGTACTATTGATTTCGCGAGGGGAGAGAGTTCGTCCCCCATCATAGGAGCGCGAGATGGCAACTACTGCAGTCGAGCGGGCGCTGGCAATGATGATCTGTCCGGAAGAGCTAAGACCATGCATCGAGGGACTAGGCCGGATCGAGCTAAGTTCCGGCGATTTGGTGAGATTGTGCGGGATTACTCCTCGCCAAGTGGCGTACTGGGCGGAGCATGGATACATCCCACACGAAACCGCTGAGATGGGGGACCGCGGAAGGCTAAAGTATATCTTCGGCCTCGACGCAGTGGTCAAGATCCACCTGATCAAGCAGGCGCTTGATAAAGGCCTAGGCCTCAAAGAGGCCGTGTCGGCAGCCGAGGACTTTATCAAGCCACGCGTTGAAGAGCTGGAGAGAAGGGCAGCTCTTTCTGATGCCGAGCTCGAGGCAGAGATTGTCCTGAAGCTTGGGAGGTTGCGGAGATTCGGCGTTTGGTTGCGAGATCTCCGCGGAGCTGTGTTCGTAAGGGCCTGCCAAGATCTCGGCGCCAAGAACCCTCATCTGCCAGATTGCCTTTCTTTCATGCAGGCCCGCCCCTACGCGGTCTTTACCGCCAGCCAAGTGGCGACGGGGCTAGCCGAGCGAGCTACGAGTAGACCTGCAAACGAACTGCTCAGGCGATTGAAGGAAAGGCAACCCAAGGTCGCAGCTCCCCCAACCGAGGCGTTGGAGGTCAGGGGGGCGCTAGATTACCTGGCGGAGCTCGGGCTCGTTGATAGGATCGTCTATCCTGGAGCGAGCATCTATCGCTACCGCCCCTCTCGCCGATAGGACTGATTCCGTGGCGGTCCGACGATTCTGTCGGACCGCCCGTTCTGTTTATAAATAAGGAAGGGGCGGCGACCATCGGTCGCCGCCCCAGTGTGAGCTCGAAAGCCAGATCTCGTCCAGATCCTTAGGCCTTCTTGCCGAGAACCTGGCGGTAGATCTCCGGCTCGTTACGCAAGAGATATACGAGCGAGAAAACCTCTTCCCAGCGTTGTCGCCACTCCGGGTTTTTGAAGATCTTCCGGAGTGAACGGCTATGCTGGGCGATCTCTTCTGCGGTCAGAGGTACTTCATCAGAGGGTCGTAGTCGACCGTGCAGGAGGAGATTCTTGATCGAACGCCGCGGCGTGCTGTAGCGCTTCGTGTTCGCAAGGATCTCATCGGCGACTTGGAGGTTCTCGCAGATCGGATAAACGCCTTGCTGATCCTCAAAGGCGTTGAAGGCCGCTAGTTGGACCAACCGATAGGCGGTTTCGGCCTCGAACAGCCCTGTCTCGGTGCCGAGGGTCTTCAGGCAGCTCTGGGCGGCGCTCGCGGCGTAGCAGCCGTTGGACTCGATGATCTCGCGGAGCATATTCTGCGGGTAGACCTTGAGATCAGCGAGTACTCCCGTAATCACCTTGACCACTCGAACCGCCACATGGAAGAGATCCG